>CERX01161477.1_pt1 | contig 50899 bp, 43 predicted proteins | sample 350251 | NCBI WGS metagenome assembly CERX01 (sample SAMEA2621044, study PRJEB7988) | marine metagenome | biome: marine biome (ENVO:00000447); feature: deep chlorophyll maximum layer (ENVO:xxxxxxxx); material: "saline water (ENVO:00002010), including plankton (ENVO:xxxxxxxx)" | depth 50 m
GTGTCTGAGAAAAATACTTTTGTTTCAGGAGGCCGGTTCATTCGAAGATCAAAACCGAGAAGTAAACCAAATAAATCAAAAAAACAAACCAAAGCCGAAGGCCAAAAACGCATATAAGAAAAACACTTTTGCCCCAGAAGGCCGGTTCATTCGAAAATCAAAACCGAGGAGTCAAAACAACTCCCCCAAAAAAACTATTCATTATCCCTCAAAGCAGAAACCCCTTTATAAATAAAAGGCTCCGCCACAACACGAATCTTCTCAAGGTTCAAGCCCGATTCATCCAAAGTCCCAGAACCAGTCAATCGTGCTTTTCCGTTCACATAGTCAAAGTCTATGATCTTAGTGCGCGGGTCCCAATTGATAGGAATTCTTTGAAACTCTTGAAACACCACATTTTCTGGAACTTCAAAGCGGGCGATCAGACTTCGAACATCAGCTGTTACGTCATAATCTATTGTGATATTTAAATCCCCGTACTTTTCGTCAGGACTTCTGAACGAATACAGCTCACCTTCATAAAAGCCAATGATACTTTCAAACTGGTAGCGAAGTCTTTCTCTTCGCTCTGCTTCCTCAATGCGAGGAACTATGTTTGAAATTCGAGCCACTTCGAAACTTCCGATTAGACCATTGGAGCGCCACTCAGCAAAGACTCTTGAGTTGGACCAATTTCCTTTGATGGAATCACTATCTTCAGCAGCATTTGCCGCTTGATAAATCATTTGAAAACTACCCGTCTCATCAAATTTTACTTCAAACTCTCGCTCTTCATTTGCATAAACAAAGTACTTATAACGAAGCTGCCCCTTTAATCTTGGTAAAGTGTAAATATCACCGTTTTCATCGGTTCCAGCAATTTCGTCTACATAGTAAAGACGAAGCTCAATGGGATATGTATTTCCATCAACATGCTGCAAACTTCCCTCGTAAACTCCCTTTACTGTGGTACCAAGCTTATCCAAACGATTGGACTGACGATTGATTTCTTCGTTTTGTACGTTTTTATCATCCAGTCCAAGACTACAAGCAGAAGCTAAAAACAATGAACACAAAAGCATTAATAAATTTCTCATATCTACCTCTTTCTATAGGCAATTTTAGAGCTCACAAAAGCATCTTGATTGCTACGAAATATTTTTTCTCTTATAAAACCAACAACTTTCCAAACTACGGCCATATAATCTTCGATGATCGCATAACCACAAGGAACCCAAATTAAGGTAACAATGGTTCCCGAAATCAAGCCCCAAGACAATGCAAGAGTCATAGGAACAAGTACTTCATCTGTACCACCAATTCCGTAGGCTGACGGCATTAAACCACCTACTGTGGTCAAACCTGTTACCAATACTGACCTTAGACGATGAGTTGAGGCTTGCGCAAGTGCATCTTGAAAAGATAACTTTCCTTCTTCTAAAGTTTCATCAATATAGCTCACCAATACGATGGCGGCATTGACAATCACCCCCGCTAAACCAACCACTCCGATCAGGGCAAAGAAACTCAAAGGACGATTGTGCAGAAAGAAAGAAATGCTGACACCAATCAAGCCTAAAGGAATTGTTGATATCACTAAAAATGATCTTAAAAAACTTCGGAATAAAAACACGAGAATGCCAAAGATTCCCAAGGCAGATAACACCATAGCTTGCATTAAGGAACTAATCGATTCTTTAGTACTCTCCGCTTCTCCACCTACAACCAAAGAAACCCTGGGGTAATCTTTCAGTAAGTTCTGTGCAATGTCGGCAGCCTTTTTATTTAAAACTATAGATGTAATTTTATCTTGCTCAACGTTTGAGGTAACAGTGATAGCCGTTTTCATATCAAAATGCTTTCTTACCTCAGGCGCTTCTTCACGCTTAATATCAACAATCGAATACAAAGGCACCAGTCTTCTCGTTGCAGAGTCCATGATATAGGTATTTTTCAAACTCTTCATCGTGGCTCGCTCTTTATCTCTATACCTTACACGAATGTAAAAATCATCTCCATCACGAGTAAGCTCAGAAACAATTGCACCTTGTAAAGCAGTTCTCAGAGCAGTTCCAACTTCATTGGTATTGATATTCATACTTGCGATGCGTTGGTAGTTTGGAATTACACGAAATTCAGGGCCACCGCGAACCACATCCGTCTCTAAATCAACAACCCCTTCTATCTTTGAGATCTCTGATTGAAACTTGCCAACCAATTCCTTGAGCTCAGCTTTATAATTGGAGCGAAAGGTCAAACTCATCGCCGCACCTACAGGCGGTCCATTTTTTTGAGCCTCAAAGCTTAACTTAGTAAACTGCCCTTTATCAATGCCTCTAAGCTTTTTTAAGATTTGCAAAGAGTCTTGCTCCCTAGCAATTTCTGCTGGAACTACAATTTGCATCATACCAACGTACTCACCGTTTTTAGCATTAGCATCACCAGGGTTTTTCATAGCAACACCGGCTCTGGTAATAATACTCTCGATCATATCTTTTGGTTCATCCGCTAAAACCCTGTGAACATCCTCTACCAAGCGATGAGTTAATGAGTCTGTCTTTTCAAGATTGTATTCAATCGGTGTTTCATAAAATGCTAAATAGGTCTCTACGGCATTAGAAGGAAACAATTCAAAGCGATTTAAAAATACATTAATAAAAAGACTTCCGAAAAAAAGTAAGCCGATTAAAACACTAACAATATAACGTCTACGAATTGCCAACCTCATAAAGGCTTCAAAACGATTTTGAATTCCTTCAAACCAATCTCTTTTTTCTTCCTCTTCTTTTGGTTTCACATTACGAACTGTCCACTGCAAACGGGCTGGTAACAAAAAGAAAGACTCTAACAAGCTCATGCTAAGAGAAAGAGTCACAATGATTGGAATCCATTTAATGAATTGACCCATCACACCTTTGGTCACTAACATCGGTAAGAAAGCAGCAATGGTAGTTAAAACAGTTGCGGTCAAAGGTACCCAAAACTGATGAGCTGCCTTTAAGGCTGCCTCTTTAATTTCAAGCCCCTCTTCCCTTAGGCGAGCGTAGTTTTCACTAATTACCACCGAATTATCCACCAACATCCCAATGGCAATAACCAAAGCCATCATAGAAATGGTATTAAAGGTTACACCCATGCCTGGCATCAGGCCAATAGTTCCCAAAAGCGCAATTGGTAAACTAAGGGCTGTGGCAAATCCTAAACTCCCCGGCAGAAAAATAATTAAAATTATAAGTACCAGTGCTAAGCCGCCTACTGCATTCCCTATTACGATACCTAACTGCTCTTTAATTCTTGTGCTTTCATTATTAAATACAGTTAAGCTATATCCCTCGGGAAGCATTCTTTCTTTGAAGCCCTCAATTACCATTTCTAGTTGAGCTACTGTGTCGAGGGTATCAGCTTTTTCTTTTTTAGTTACTGTAAGTACTGTTGCTGGTTGGCCATTGTTTCTCGTAAGTATTGTGGCGTCTTCCATACCGTCGCGTACATCAGCAATGTCTTTTATCAAAATTTTCTGACCGCTAAAATTAGAACGAACTACCAAGTTAGCGAGCTCTTGGGCGTACTCTACCTGACCCGTTACACGAACCAACATTTGGTTTTCTGGATCTTCGATACTACCGGCGGGAATATTTTGAGTTCGACCTCTTACAGCCGATAAAACCTCAGGAATACCAACATGAAGACTTCTCATTTTTTCAGGTTTCAATAAAATTTGATATTCTCTTTCGCGGTAACCGGAATAACGTACTTCAGCCACACCCTTGATGTCTTCAAGTTCAGTTTTTAATTGAAATGCGAGAGCGTCTCTTTTTCTATCTTCGTTGCTTCCGTTGATGGTAAGCTCAAAGATTGGAATCTCTGCTGCTTTGAAGCGAGTGAAGGTAGGAGCCTCTAACATATCTTCTGGAAGATCACTCACCTTTTGTACTGCCCGTTGAAGCTCATTCATAACCTCATCGGTGTCCACATTATCCATATCCACACGAATGGTAATGGTGCTTCGGCCAGCTTGAGACACAGACTTTACATCTTTTAAACCGTCAACCTGACGAATTTCATCTTCAATTTTACGCGTGATCTTTTCTTCGACTTCTTCCGCTGAAGAACCTGGATACAAGCTCAATACTTGTGCCTTGGCAAAATCCACTGGCGGCCTAGACTCTTTTCGCAGGTTCGCTAAACCTTGAAGGCCCATCAAAATAGCTAAGCCCATTAAGACTAGGGAAACTTTATAATTATCGATAAAAAAGTAAAACAGCTTTTTCATTTTATCACCAACTCATCTCTTAATGCCGCCATACGATTCAAATTCATGTGATATTCACCTACCGCTTGAATCTTCTCCGTTGCTGCCAAATTTTGTGCATTGTAGGCGTTGATCAATTCTTGTATATCCACTCTTCCTTGCGAATAAGCTCTTTTAATTTCTTTCATTGCTTGGTTTCGAAACTCTAAGAGTTTGTCAGCAGATTGAACCACTAAAAAAGAGGCCTTTAATAAATTTTCTTGGTTATCCATATCAAGGAGCAATTGATCATTAGTGATTTTTAATTGGATCTCCGCTAACTGAGCAAGATACATCGCGTTTCGTTTTTCGGCTTCCATATTTCCACTACCAAAGTGAAAACGTAAATTAAGACCGACATAATATGTGGGCTTGGTCCATTTGGCCAATTCATCAAAGGAATCTTCACCAGTCGTTTCAATACCCGTAGAAGTAATTCTGGTTAACAGATTCCACTCGGCTCTAGACTGACTATCAGTAATTTCTTGTTGCCGAGAAGCTTGGTCTTTTTGAATTTCCACCTTTTTTAATTCTCGAAGTTCAGCCATCTCCCTTTTCGCCAACTGCGGAAGTTCGGGAATTTCTTTCTCAAGGGAAAATTGAATTTCCTTTTGTAGGTCTAACTTAAGATGCTGCTTTAACTTTGTGGACAAATACAGATACTGTTGAGAACTCAACTTAACTCGTTGCTCTTGCTTCTCAAGTTCAGCCTTGGTTCTCGCTAGCTCTCCAGGGGCTGTGTATCCCAGTTTCTTTTTTCTGAGGACAGTCTTTAAAAGCTCGTTATATCTTTTACGAGAAGCCATAGCCTCCTCTAAGCTCTGCTGAGCAATATAGGCATCCCAGTATAACTTCATACTATTTAAAACAACATTTTCGACACTCTCTAATTGACTGTAGTCGTAATACTTTTGTTGCTCCTTAGCCTTTCGCTCTTCCAACTTGTCCACTCGGCCAAAGGCATTATTCCATAGTGATTGCTGCCACTCTAATGTAAAAACATCTTTGTACTGTGTTTCGGGAATGTTCCTAGATAAATTGTAAGTACTAAAAACAGTATTTACTCCCACTTTTTCGTAGGCTAATTTGATTTGACTACCAAAGTTAGTCTTCTTTTCTAGAGTTAGATTGTAGCCAACTCGTTTATCCTTTTCATTTGCAAAAGCATCCAGTGTTTCTGCTTTATTTAAAGAATAATAAGGGTTTACGCTTACCAAATAGTCGTAGCCCGTTTTCACACGAGACAACTCTATTTCTTGTGATTTTCTTTGTTTACGAATTTGCTCTACTTCATTAGATCTAGATAGGCTCAAATCAATTAATTTTTGAGGACTCAATACAATTGTCTCTGCCTGCGCCAGCGAGAAGCTGGTCACAGATAACACTAAAACCCATACAACTCTCACAGCTTCATCTCCAATTCAACTTGCATACTACTTTTTTCTATCAATAAATCTGATAAATCTGCTCCAAAATTTTGTGAAAGCATAAGACGAAATCTAAGCTTGTCTTCATAAAAACTCTTCGAGTAAAAGCCTAATCCCAATTTTGCCATGGCAAGATTTTTACGTTTGTCTTTCAAGCCTGACTCACTAACCTGTAAAAGGAAGTTCTGCTCAACTCCTGCTCTAGCTGATAAGGAAAGATAATTGCTGGAGAAATAAGTGTACTCAAAACCGCTTCCTAATAAAAATCGGTTAAAGTTTAGCTTCTCCGTTTCGGCGGCATATAAATCGGTTGTTGCCTGACTCAAGCCATAGGCTGACTCTACATACCATCTTGTGTTTAGATTTAAAGAAGATGCATAACTAAAAAAGATAGTGTTCATATCAGAGAACTGGCTATTGGCTTTGGTTTCCTGCAAAAGCCCCTCGGACAAAGGAGCCTTAGCATAGCCAAAAATCAGACTATGATTTTTAGAAAGACTTTCCTCAAGAAAGCTTTCTTTTATATCCACTGTAGAAAACTTCGATCTTTGCGCCGAGTCAGCTTGAATGTCGGTTTTGCTTTCAATATTTAACTCATCTTGCGCCGCCTTCAGAGAGCTGGCATTCAGTGATTCATTGCTAACGAAAAGAATTAAGGCAAAGAAAATACTAAGATATCTCAAAACATCTCCCCCATTTGTTTTGTACATCATAGAGATACTCTTCTGAATTTAATCAATCAATTAATTTATTTGAAATTATGCAATTGCTCTGATAAATCACTGAATATGTTTACTGAAGAATCAAAAAAAGAAAAAAACTGCAAAGCCATTGCCTACGGTCATGGCAAAGAAGCCATACTTCAAACTGCAATCGATTTATTTAGTAGTAAAGGCTACAAACAAACTACACTAAAAGACATTAGTGCTGCTTGCGGAATGAACTCTGCCTTAATTAGTTATTACTTTGGCGGAAAAAGTGGGCTTCTTGAGTCAGCCCTCGAGGTTAAACTCCAAAGATTCAAAGACCTGTTTGCAGACATCGCCGAAGCTGGTCCCGAAGTGTGCTTTCAGCAGTTTTACAACTTCATTGAAATTGTTCTTGAAGACTGTGAAAAGGAGCCTAGCCTTTTGCACATTTCTCGATGGTCCATGATCGACAAAGAGGAACGCTCAGCAAAAATGACGCAAGAGATGTTTAACCGCATTGAGGAAAAAATCGCCCAGGTATTCCAATATTTAAATCCTAAAATCAGTAAAGCAGAGGCTCTATCACGAGTAATCATGATCGGTTCACTCATTCAAAAACATTCCGAGTTATATTGGTCTTACCCTATTTACAGAAACTTTTCAGTGCCACTGGAAGACATTCAGAAGTCTTTTAAAAAGCAAGCCCTTAAAAGCTTAGAACAAATCATTTTTTCATAAAACTTTTACTTGCCCATAGATCCCGACAAACAATTGTCGGGACTGAACTATCACCTAGGCTAAAACATTTATATTAAGACTCCTTTTTTTAAATAGCTCACTCCGCATTTAATGCTCAATCTACTGTCTTGCAAACCATCTAAAAACTGATCTAATGTTTTTGATTTTGTTAGTATTGGGTTCCTACTCCACTATTGAGCCAAAATAAAATCATACCACGCTTTATGTATTTTTTTGGCGGCGATAAATATTTCGCCCAACACAGCTATTTTAAAGTCTATAAACCGGCCCTTTAATAAAGTGTAAAATAAAATTTGGCACCAAGCCCTTGACTCCGTACCTAGGTACGGAGTTTATAGTGTTCTTATGAAAGAAAAATTAAGCATTGGCAAATTAGCAAAAGCAACAAACATTAATGTAGAGAGCATACGTTTTTACGAACGGAAAGGCCTTTTAAAGCAACCATCTAAAACCGGCGGTTTTAGAGTTTATCCTGATAGTTACATCAAAAGGATTCGCTTTATAAAACAATCTCAGTCTTTAGGTTTTAGCCTAGATGAAATAAAGACTTTATTAGATTTAAAAATAACAAGCAAAGCAAAATGCTCCGATGTACTCGAAAAAACTGAAGACAAAATTCAAGAAATAGAACAAAAAATTAAAGATTTAAAATTAATGAAAAAATCCTTATTGAATCTGGCATCCTGCTGTATCGACCGCAACCAAGATCTCAGTGATTGCCCTATTCTTGACTGTTTTATGGAAAGTGAGAACAAATGAAAAAAAAATTACTCTTCCTATGCACAGGAAACTCTTGCCGGTCTCAAATGGCAGAAGCATTTGCTAAAAAATATCTCTCAGATGAATATGATGTGTTTTCAGCTGGAATTAAAAAAAGCCAAGTTAACCCATACGCCATTCAGACTATGTTAGAAAAAAATATCGACATAAGAGGCTACAGCTCAAAGACAATAAATGAGTTAAAAGAGAAAAGAATGCATTGGGTGGTGACTCTGTGTTCTCACGCCCAAGACTCATGCCCTATTTTTCCTGGAGGGAAACTTAGCCATCATGCTTTTGATGACCCTCCTTCACTAACAAAAAATTTGAGGGCGGAAGAAGAAATTCTTGCGGTATATCGGCGCGTGAGAGATCAAATCGAAAATTTAATCCTACAATTCAAAAACAAAAGCATTGGAGATAGTTTTGAATCTTTTTGAAAGATATCTTAGTGTATGGGTTACTTTATGCATTGTCCTTGGCGTTTTCTTAAGTTTATTCTTTGGAAAAGACATTCAAGCCATTAGCAGTTTAGAAGTTGCAAACATAAATATTCCCATTAGTATATTAATTTGGGCTATGATTTTTCCAATGATGTTACAAATCGATTTCACATCATTAAAAAAAGTATCGAAGCATTCAAAAGGCCTCTGGATCACACTAGTAATGAATTGGCTTGTAAAACCCTTTACAATGGCATTTTTCGCCTGGCTTTTTTTTGAACATATTTTTTCTAATTATTTTAGCCAGGAAGAAATCCATCAGTACTATGCCGGCTTAGTTTTCTTAGGCGCTGCTCCCTGTACAGCAATGGTCTTCATATGGTCTTATTTAACAAAAGGAAACCCAAACTACACCCTCGTTCAAGTAAGTTTGAATGACCTTATCCTGCTTTTTGCCTACGTCCCTATCGTTGAGTACCTACTAGGTCTCTCCAACATCAAGATCCCGTCGGAGACACTGGTTTTATCTGTATTAATATTTATCGTTATCCCATTGATAGCGGGAATTATCGTCAATAGATATGTAGTTAAGAAAAAAGGACTAAACTATTTAAACAAACATCTACTTCCAAAATTAAAACCATTTTCAACCGCAGCATTGCTATGCACTTTGGTTCTAATATTTAGTTTTCAGGGAGATAAGATTACCTCAAAACCTCTGCATATTATCATAATTGCAATTCCCCTAGTAATACAGACATACTTTATATTCTTTCTTAGCTGGTCACTTGCAAAAAAAATGAAGCTACCACATTCTATCACTAGCCCCTCCGCTATGATCGGAGCTAGTAACTTTTTCGAATTGGCAGTTGCTATCGCTATTAGTATCTTCGGGGTAAACTCTGGGGCTGTGCTGGCAAGTGTGGTTGGTGTACTCGTGGAGGTTCCTGTGATGCTTAGTTTAGTTAGGCTTTCAAACAAATGGAATTACAAATAATTTCTTAGGCTGAAGTATTTATTCCTAAGTAGAAGTGGGTAACTATAAAGAGCTTGTAGAATAGATTTAAGAGAGTTCTTCTTCTACAAGCCCAAAGTTTCTAGTCTTTAATTTTTTTCAATTTCGTTTTAAAAAGCTATTTACATTCAATTGCATAATCTGCGACTTTTCCTCCCATAGAATCATTGTACACGTATCTTGCAACAGATCCGTTTTGAGGATAAGGAACATTAATGATATGAGTTTGAAAATGCTGTCTCACTTTAATTTCAAAACTGCTGTCTTTAGAGCTAAGCACAACAAAAAGAGGGTTTTGCCGGTCACTTTGCGGAGAACGATACTTTAAGTGGTTTTCTCCCTCTTCTAAGGTCATTTCAAGTTTCCTATTTTTATCATTGCTATCGCATTTTGAATATCCACAGCTATAGAAACCGCACTCCAAAGCAAAAGAAGAAGTCGTTAGCAAAAAAACAATTAATAGCACTGACTTATTCATAGTTAAACCTCCAGGTTATTTTTTTTTCGGGTGTTCGTAAACTTTATTCTTGGCAATATACTCTTGCGCTAAAGAATTTAAAATCAATGATCCTATTATTTGTTGGGACTAGTACCTCTATAGAAATTGGCTTTCCTAAAACTTGTTCTTTATCGAATAGACTGACCAATTCCCATTCGGAGTGATCCAATTTATGTCTATCCTCAATCAAATCCATAATAGGTTTTTGTTGCCCACAAAATTTAGAGCGAATCTCCTGCTTTGTTTTTTCTGCAAGAAAAGCCACAGGTGCTTTTGAATGGACTGTCGCTAATACTTTTATGGAATCATTTTCTAAAAGTTCAGAATTATAGCTTTTATAGGCTTTTCTATCGATACTTGAGTTACCAATCTGAAGCCTTTGCCTGTATTCAAAATCATACTTTAGCCTAAAAACAGCTTCCTCTACTTGATAGCTAGCAATAGCATTCACTCCCCCTGCAATTACCAGCAATGCTATTAACAAGTTTTTTTTCATTATTCTCTCCTTTGTATAATTTTGGACAAAGAGATCCATTTAAAAATCCAGAAGATTTTTAGCGGTTCAATTGCCCTTGTTTTTTAGTAAGTAATTATTGATATTTAAATTAGCTACACCAATCAAATAGCTTCAATTAATCCTTTTTTTGTTAAAGGCTTAATCCAATTTCGTTTTTTTGTACAAAGCCCTGTAGCGCTCCATCAAGAGATTATAGCTTCGTTGGGTTTCGTCTCGCCAAGAGTCAACATCCCAAAATATTTTTAATTTTTTCCCATCAAATTTGGAGCCAAATATTTGATCTTCAAACTTTCCGCTAAGGACGCGGTTTTTCTCAAAAACTCTCTTAAAGTCATCAGAACAAGCAAGATTTACGAAATTTGAAAAACCCATTCCTTCTGAAGTATTATAAGAACTTGAGAAACGGGAGCTTCCTTGCAAACTAGTTGGCACAACAAAAGCTTCACCGTACTTATCCCAATAAATATCGCTCAAAATATCAAACATATGAGGAAGTTGCGATTTTAAAACATAATAGGAAACCTCATGCCCAGAATAGAACTTTCCATTTAGGGCAACCTTAGCTTTAAAAACATCAAAACTCTTAAAGCTGCTTGTGGTACTCTGTAAAGAGCCATTTAAGCAAACTAACTGAACGTATAAAATGCTTAGTTTATCTGGATCACCATTCAGAAAAAAATAATGATCTTCAGGCGGAATTTCTTTTTCAGATCGAAACAAATCCAACAAATTACAGCATGAAGATTTTCGACCAACAAAAACTGTGTCTCCGTTTTTTATTGCGACTGTTGGTTCAATTTCAATAAAGCCCTCGGTCAAATTATAGTCGACTTGAGCCAATAAAGCAGCCTGAACAGAGTTTGCCCCTAGAAGAAAAAATAAAATGTAAAAAAGATTCCAATGCAAGCTCTTCATTAAAATGTATCCCAAAGTCGTTCTTTTCTTTTCGCTTCAATTTTTTCTTTCCAATCCAATTCTGTTGTTAGAGAGCGGATTAAGTGATTTGCTTGTAACTCTATCACTTGAAATTCAGTCATCTTCTGGTGACTATTCAATCCAGCAGAATGCATTTCTCCAAATTCTTTAATCACTCTTGCTCGCCATCCGCCAAAAGGCATAGGCGCAAAGCCCATGGTCTCTACAAGCTCTGCCTGAGCATTAAAATGCTCTTCAATAGCTTTGCGTAAATTTTGGATCTTTTCGTCTCGATGGTCCATTACAATATTTAGTTGAAAAACAAGTTCTTCAACTTTTAAATCTGTAGCCTCAATTTCTTTCTCGATTCGTTGAATTCGAGATTGGGCAAGACCGAGCTTGGCTTCCTCTATTTTTGCCTGATCCGCATAGGATTGAATTACTCTTTTAGTGGTTGGACTGGCAACATCAGCTAAAGCTGTAAAATAGGCTTGTTCAAAAATTGGCTCACTCACTTTGTAATTGTCATCGTCAATGCCCATCACACGAAGATATTCATGAAAAATCAGATGAAAACCTACTCCAATGGAGATTTCCATTTCTTCTTTAAACCTTTTCCTTTGCAAGCGAATGCTTCCATAAGGGTGAATATTAAGTCGTCGAGTGATCTCTTGTTCAGAGACATTATCCTTTCGCCATTCTTCCTTCAAAACTTCAGGACTCAAAAAAATTGCTGTACGAGATTTCCCTGTATTGTCTATTAACTGATAATCTACACTTTCAACGTCTGTAAAAATAATCGCTTGAGAGAATCGATCCATTGGTACTACATCTCTAATTTGCAGGTCAGACTTATTCACTTCCATCACCAATTCTTTTTGCAATTGCTTAGCCATCTGACGCCATAAAATACTGTAACCATCTCCGCCATTGCCTTCCTGTCCAGCAAAAGCAGTTTGAACCAAAATACACAAGGCAATTAAAATTTTTGACATAAGTTTCATGACTTTTCCTCACTCTTTTCATTCACTGGGAAAAAAGATACCAAGGTGTGATAGACTTTATTTTGGTTTCCCTTTTCTTCTACAAATTGATCTAATTCTCTTATAAAGTTTTTTATTTTTAATTTAATCTCAGGCAGTAGCTCTTCATTACAAGCAAGACTTAATGAATAGTTTTCTCTTTTCTCCAAATCCACCCGATCGATAGCATCTTTGGCTTTATCTAAGAGGTTTTTCTGAAGCTCTTTCTTGTATAAGCTACTGGTCTTAGGATCTACCCAAGAATTATCAGGACTCAATAACTCTAAGCCCCCGTTTTCTAAATCTTCAATGTACTTCATTCGCTTCAAGCGAGCCAAAGCGGATTTAACGTCTTTCTGATTTCGTCCTAAACGCTTGGAAATTTCTTTTGGTTCATTGATGAAGTTAGTGGTCTTTGCCAACTCTAAAATCTCTAGATGAATGCTATCACTATAAAAAGGATAAGCATCCTGGCAAAGTCTTCGATAATTGTTTTTAGTCTTTTCTTCCTTAATTTGCAGAGCAATTAAACTAGCGTCAATTCCTAATTGTGGACCAACTTTTTTGATGAATCTCTCAGACGCTTGTTTTTTTCCATTTAATATTTTACTCAGTAAAGACGGGTCAACGTCTAAACTTCTAGCGAAAGCACGAAGAGAATAGCCCGGTCGCTTTCTGCGCTTCTCTTCAAAGACTCTATTTATACTTTCACTAAAACTCATGATTGCTCCTGCTTAAGCAGAAACATAAAGCAAATTTGGGAAAACTTAAAAGCATTTGTCCACAAAATGTGGAACCTGAATTCCACAGATAATTTTTTCTAAAACCTTGAACTTTCTACGCACTAAAAACAAAAAGCCCAGCTAAAAATGCCGGGCTATTTTTTCACTAAATGTCTGATTTTATTCTACTTCTCCCAGTATCTAATTTGCTCTCTCGAAAAATCAGAGATCTCAGGACTTTGGCTTTCTGTTTCTTGAACATGGGACATCCTAGGCAAAACGGATAGGTCGACATAGTTTTTTCCTGCGCCTTCCCGAATGAACTCATGAGCAAAATCAATCACCGCCTTTCCTTCCGCTTCAATATCGAGATCACGATTTTTGCTTAATAAAACATGAACTCTAGTATCCGGAACAAAGGCCACACAATTGTCGTTCGGATCTTCTGTTAATTGGTAAATCCCCGATTTCCCCAAAACAGCTTCTGCGTGATTGGATGGGCTAATGTTACCAAAAACCACACTCATGATAGAGTCTTTCGTTCCCTGTATACTCGCAATTTCCCAATCGGAAAATTTTCTGCAAACGTTTGGCACCGCCCGGGCAACTAGTCCATCGTTTTTATCTACAACAACTCCAGTTTGCAGTAGAGCATTACTTAAATCATAAAAAAGATCGTTGGAAAATTTATGCCAAAACCTAGGACCAAAATGCAATCCCGGTGCGTCCACGATCAATCTTTTTTCGGTACGAGAACTTAAATACGGGTCAACATGCATTGTGTGGTATAGGGCACCGATGGCTCCTGCAGACTCACCATACATTGCAAACTTATCTAAATAGGCAAAGTTCACATAGTGTTGAGATACCAAATATTTAAGTGCAAGTTGAATGTTGTTATAGCCATTATGATAATAAGTTTTATCTTTATAATTAGCAGTATGTCTACCGAGGTGGACATCCCCTGTGCAGTAAGGAAATAAAACAAAGCTATAATCCGCAACCGGACTTTCTGAAAAAGAATCAGAAGCAAAACCTTCATCATCTGAAGTTTGCTCAGGAATGCTGCCTCGAGTGGTTCCAAGGCTAAAACAAGTAAAGTGACTCCAACAAGCGCCACCTCCTTGAAATTTAAATGCGAGACGAGAGCTACTTCTGTTTTCTAAAAAGACTTTATAAGGAGAACCATCTCCACAATAAGCATTAGGAATTTCAACAGATTGAAAAGAACGTTTTGCGGCTTGCGCTGTAATTGCAAAACACATTAGGCTGGCCATTAACAATGACATCCGAATCATAGGTGTACCTCCTAGTTGTACTTATAGGCTAAAGAACAATTCATACTTAGGCCAAACACTTTTATTTTGTTTTAGGGTCTTTTAAGCTCAAAAGGCCACTACAAGCAGAAGAGCTCTAGACCATTAGCGGGAAACTTTGGCAGTTTAGTTTTGTTTTTCCAGATCTTTGGAATATTGTAGACTCTTTTCAAATTGCCATTTGAAGGACTTAAACGCTATTTTAAACCAAATTTAAAATTTTCTTTTTGCAGTAACATATGAATTTCCACAAAAGCTTTGTCATCTTTTGCTCTCGAAATTTCTTGAAAGCCAATGTTGCTATAAAGCTTAATTGCTCTAGGATTGATTGCAAAAACATCTAGATGAATGCGTTCAATATTGGTTTTAGTAAAAGCAAATTTACAAACTTCTCGACAAGCAAAAGTTCCATAGGATTGATTAAAATACTTCGGCAAGATCGCGATACGAAAGTTGCACTCATTATTTTTAATGTGATTGAGCACCACCTCCCCTACAAAATCATTTTCATCTGTTAGGATGGCAAAGTCGTGTCGGTCTTTTTTTAAAGAAATTTCCTGTAACCATTTTCTTATCTCTATTTCAGAGAATAATTTTAAGTCTTCTCCTGGTTGAGTGAAATCATGAACTTCAGGATCATTCACAAGATTCATGTAGTCGTTAAAATACAAATCACTAAGAGCTTCTAACTTCATCCCACAGAACCAGTAAGACTTCTCGCCAGAAGCACCAACTGTTCCGCATAAGGATCATCTACTTTTTCAGGGAAACAATCATTTAAATAGGAGTTTTTAATCTCATCGTTGCCAAGACCAAACTTAATACGAGAACTTAAAATTAGATTATTAAAAAGGAAATGGGCGATCAAAACACATTCGCAATCAATTTCTGGTTTGTTCATAGCCCTTGCTACTGCCTTTTGAAGCACATCAATTTTCGGAGCGCCTTTTCTTGTGATACTTCTTTTAATATCTAATTTTGCATTCGTATCCAGATACAGGCGCATAAAAATATTTACGTAATAGGCAGCACCAGTTTCATCCGTAAAGTCCTTCATCAAAGCCCGTAACATTTGCTCAAGCTCTTTGTTAGCATGTCGATCAAACATCTCGATGATTAGTTTTCTTCCATGATTTAAAACAGCTGTTAGAAGTAAGGACTTATCTTTGAAATGATAATTGATTAAGGCAAGGTTTACATCAGCAGTCCTAGCAATTTCTCGCATCGAACTTGCCTCATATCCTTTCATAGCAAAAAGCTTTGCAGAAGCACTGAAAATTCTCTTCTTTGTCTCAAATGTGTTTTCTGGTTTTTTTGCCATTGCTCTAAACGCCTTTTTCTTAAATTCGGAAAAAGGCATTAAAAACTTAAACAGTAGTTTAAATCTGTTAAGATTCCTAGGCTAAAATAGGCTCTACAGCAATTAGCGCACAAAACCAGTGATCAGTTTTTAGATCTACTAGACCTAAAGTCAGGTAAACTATCTTCAACCCAGGCATCGAACTCATCTAGATATTTTACTGTTTTTTGCTTTGAATATTGGGCGCTATTAATGGTGCATGCTAGGAAAAATACCAATATATCCGTAAAAGGGATACTTACTTGGATTAGATACAAAAGTAAAGAAATACTGTAAATGCTTCTACCTAAAAACACATTTCGACAGCGAGAAATTAGATATACTAACAATAAAAGTCCCAATGCTGGAGAAAAGACTTTCAAATAGGCATTCCATAGAAATGTCATTGCGAATGGATTCCCCACATCAATCAGTAAAAAACTTGCGAAAATATCCCCTACAAAGCGAACAACAAAAATAGGTGCCGCCTTTTTAAAATAGCTTTTCCCGTCTAAACTTTCCTTTGTGATATATGCCTTTAATAACATCATTAATTTTGAAATTTTTGAGTGAATCCTGTTCATATTCTTTCTCCCTAGCAAGGATAAGTGCAAAGTAGAAACAACGAATGCTCCGCTGAAACAGGGAACTTAAATCCGTTATTCGGAAAACTGCCCGTCATTAAGACGGAACTTCAAGTATTTTGCTCTCAAAACTTCCAAACATTTTTGGTCATCACTTAGAAAAAAAATGCCATGTGATTTTTTCATTTTTTCTAGCCACCATGATTTATTTCATTTAAGCTCCCGTTTTTATTGAAGTTTTTAAAAGGGGAAATTCAAGCTCACTTGGTAAAAATGTTGCTTTAATAAAGGCAAAACAAGCGAACGGATTAAACTTTCAACTGGGAATGGGTTTATGATTAAGGGAAAAACTTTGTTAAAAATAGTGATTTTGCTTTTGCTCTCTACGGGAAATCTGCATGCAAAACTTTGCAGTAGTAGTGCGGAGAAAAAAACGAGTTTACGAACAAGAATATTTTTAATTTCGAAGTCTGAATTAAAAGACTCGCACGCTAAGTTTTTGCAATCTTCTCAAAATGTCATTGAAACCTACGAACAAGTGTCCAAAAACTTTAAGTCCAATAACAATGTTTTTCTATCCGTTTCTTCCATTATTAAAAGTGCTCACAAACAATTACAAATGCAAGGGCTTTCCGAAAAGGAACAGGCCTCCATTTTATTTAAAATCCACTATGCTCACGTCTTATTGGCCGACCTATGGTACAAACACGCTGGGCGCCCACAAAGCATTAGCTCTGATAAAAATAGATCCTACTTTCAAGGCTTGTTAGCCGAATTAAAAACGCAAACTGAAATTTTTGAAAACAAACACGGAGGCGTTCTAAAAGACGTGTTTAGCTTTGGACCAGCCTCTAATGAAAAAAGTCCGCTAAATCGTTTAGGAATCTCCGCCGAGAGTTTTGTGAATTCATTGTCTCAAGGCTATTTTATTAACGAAACCGTTCTTTATACGAAGTTTGCTCACAACAGAGAATACAAACCCAAAGCCTACAATCACCATGACTTAAACCATCGTGGTATGATCACAAGAGGTTTAGAAAAAAAGCTTCCTGAAATTTACGGTGAAACTGAATTTAATCCTGAAATTAGAGATAGATATTTTCGTGAATCCTATGCTACTTGGCGATATCTAAGAGCGAGAGCAAAACTTCTTTTAAACGAAAAGGAATACGAAATCATGACTCACCTACTATTTCAAAAGCTTTTTGAACACAGTGAACCGCTACACCCGAAAGCCGAATTTAACAGTTTTCAGCTAGCAGAAAGTTTTCATCAAAGCATTTTAGAACAAAACTTCGAAATGAAAATTAACTCAAAGGAAATCTCTGAAGTTGCTGATTGGATTCAATCTGAGCTAAAAAGGATAAGTTTTTAGTATTCTTATTAACGTCTATAAACTGGCCCTCTTAATTGCGGATGGATCTAAGCTTAGTTCGCTAAACCTCTATATATACCTCTTGCAAATTGGAACCTAATTCGGACAAATCTCAACAATCTAGTAATTTCTCAGAATTGCGTGTATTTAGCCGCAATTAAGTGGGCCAATTTAAACTGACTACAAATCTACGTCAGAGCATGTAGTGTTTTCACGGTTGTGATGCCTCAGATCCAATATAGCGACAGTTCACAGAGGCATTAGACTTGCTCCATTAAAAGCCGAGGTACGTTATGCAAGCAATAAACATTTTAATCGCTCTAGCTCTTGGTTTTTCTGCTGGGAATATGATCGCCGGAAAAAGCCAAAATAAATTGAAAGCCAAATACTTAAACTTCATCGAAGAAGTAGCGGATGTAAACAAAATCAATCGGATGAATGGTGTCATCTCTAAGGATTATGCCGAACAGATTGATTTGAATTACAATATGGACCCAAACCTTCGATCTCATCGATAGTAAAAAAGGCTCCCCTATTTACAATTTGGGAGCTAATCGCAATTAATGATTATGTTACAATAAAATCTTTATTCTCTTCGTTTGCATCATCGCTGTAAGCTTGCCGAATCCGTGAATTTTTAGTAGTTTAGCAGGCAAATTCAGAGGAGAATGGAATGGCAGAACAACTATCGGATCGATACTCACACAAAGACGTTGAACAAAAAATTTATCAGTGGTGGCTGGATGAAAATCACTTTGCCTCCGAAGATCAATCCACAAAAACTCCTTATGCCGTCGTCCTTCCTCCTCCAAATGTAACCGGCCACCTACATATCGGTCACGCCTTAAACACCACCATTCAAGATTGCTTAGTTCGCTGGAAACGCATGTGCGGTTTCAATGCCATGTGGATGCCAGGAGCAGATCACGCTGGAATTGCCACGCAAAGTGTGGTGGAAAAAAACACCTGGAAAGAAGAAGGCAAAAGTCGTCATGACATAGGACGGGAAAAATTTGTTGAGAAAATCTGGGCCTGGAAAGAGCAATACGGTGATCGCATTAATGGCCAACTAAAAGCCTTGGGATTATCACTCGATTGGGATCGAGCTCGATTTACTTTAGATGAAAAATCAAACGCAGCTGTAAGAAAGGTTTTTGTTCAGCTTTATAAGGATGGTCTTATTTACAAAGGAACAAGACTGGTTAACTGGTCTCCTAAATTAAGTTCTGCCATTTCTGACTTAGAAGTAGATCACCAGGATACAAAAGGCAGCATTTGGCACATTCAATATCCAATCGAAGGCAGTGACAAAACTCTTAGTGTTGCCACCACTCGTCCTGAAACTATGCTTGGAGATACCGCTGTTGCTGTTCATCCCGAAGATGAACGCTACAATCACCTAATTGGAAGCATGGTACTATTACCGTTAACGGATCGTAAAATTCCAGTAATTGCCGATGAATATGTTGAAAAAGATTTTGGTTCTGGTGTGGTTAAAATTACCCCAGCCCATGATTTTAACGATTACGAAGTAGGTAAAAGACATAACTTGCCTATGATCAACATCCTAGAAAAAGACGGTAGCTTAAATCAAGAAGCTGGTAAATACCAAGGCTTAACAGTTAAAGATGCAAGAGAGAAAGTTCTTGAAGACTTAAAGGCCGCAGGTCTCTTGGAGAAAGAAGAGCCTCATAATTTAAAAACCCCACTTTGCTCTCGTACTGGCTGTGTGGTGGAACCTTTGTTGTCAGAGCAGTGGTTCGTTTCGATGGAAAAACTCGCTGAGCCAGCGAAAGCAGTTGCACAGACAGAAACCATTAAATTTGAGCCAGAAAATTACACAAAAATTTACCTGCATTGGTTAAACAATATTGAAGACTGGTGTATTTCCCGACAACTTTGGTGGGGACACCGAATTCCGGTTTGGGAATGTGCGGATTGTGAAAAACAAACATGCACTGAGGAGCTTGAGCCATCTAGCTGTGAGCACTGCGGAAGTAAAAACATCAAACAAGACGAAGACGTTTTAGACACTTGGTTTTCCTCCGCTCTATGGCCTTTCAGTACGCTGGGCTGGCCAAAAGATACTGAAGCCCTAAAAACCTTCTACCCTACTGATTCTCTTGTAACAGGACATGATATCTTATTTTTCTGGGTCGCTAGAATGATCATGATGGGGCTTTATTTCCAAAAAGATGTTCCTTTTAGAACCGTGTATCTTCATGGCCTTGTAAGGGACTCTCAAGGAAGAAAAATGTCCAAGTCTCTCGGTAACTCAATCGACCCGCTGGAAATCATTGAAGAAAATGGAGCGGATTCCCTTCGCTTTACTTTGCTACAACAAGTAGCCTCTGGAAAAGATCTCAAGTTTTCTCAGCAACGCCTAGAGGGCAACAGAAACTTTATGAATAAAATTTGGAACGCCACTCGATTCGTTCTAAATATGTCGCTTGAAAACTTTGAGGTTCCAGCAGAAGGCGTTAACGCTGTTGCAAACTCTGATGAGCTTTCTATTGCAGACAAATGGATTATTCAAAAACTCAAAGAAACCACAAAAAATGTGAACCGCGCCTTAAAGCAATATCGCTTTTCTGAAGCAGCGAATCTTCTTTATAGTTTTACCTGGAACGACTTTTGTGACTGGTATTTAGAATTTTCTAAACCTGTCATTTACGGAGAGGATAGCCCTCAGAAGAAAGCTACCCAATTGGTATTGGCTCAAGTCTTGAACCGTATCATTCGTATGCTACACCCTTTCATTCCTCATATCACAGAAGAAATATACCAGAAGCTACCAATGAAAAGCGAGGCCTGTATTACCGCACAATACCCAAGCCTTAAAAATGATTCTATATGGCTAGAACTAGCGAGTGAAGAAGCGGCCAATGAAATGGATATCGTTAGAGACACAATTGTGGCCATTCGTAATATTCGTGGTGAGAACCGCATTAGTCACAGCGAAAAAATTAGTGTTCGCCTAAGTCCGAGCAACGAAGCTTTACAAACAATGTTAGAGAACAACCGCTCGCAAATATTAAATTTAGCCACTGTTGCTGATTTACAAATTGGCGAAGCTGGTGATTTGATGAAATGTGCCGTATCACCAATTGAACTTGAAGTTGGAAACATTCAGGTCATTGTGCCACTAGAAGGATTGGTAGATTTTGACGAAGAGATCAAGCGCCTGAATAAAAACATTGAAAAAACTGAAAAAGAGATCAACGGGATTTCGAGAAAATTAGGAAACGAAAACTTTGTGAAAAATGCTCCTGCAGAGGTAGTAGAAAAAGACAAAGTTCAATTGGGAATCTTAAAATCTCAACTCGGTACTCTAAGAGAAAGTCTTTCTCGTTTACAATAAGGTTTTGTAAGAGTTTAACTAGACAAATTAAAATAAAAGAACACAAACATAAAAAGCCATTCCCAAAGGAATGGCTTTTTTATTTCTAAAAATCATTTCTAAACACTAATATCCCCTGCCAGTTGAGTGATTTCACTCTCAGGAGAGTTAGCAAGGAAAGTAATCAGATCGAAGAAAAGTGTTTTTATTTGAAGCTTTTCCTTATTTAATTTTCCTTTCTTTTGATAAATCCGTTAAAAACTGTCAATGAAGGAACCATTGGGACGTCGATGCCACGCAGCATGTTGGGATTTATGCTCCAAATCTACTCTAGCTAGGATAGAATCAAAAGGAACTTCCACGAGAAAGGCAACATGAGCAAACTTCTCTACAATCTCGAAGGAATTGTTAAACGTCATCCAGATGGTTTCGGTTTCTTCATTCCTGACGACAAAGAAAAAAAAGATATATTTTTACCTAAAAGAACTATGGAAGGCATAATGTCTAACGACAGAGTCTTGATCAAAGTTTTTTTAGACCCTAAAAAAAATGAACTCTATGGTGACATTCAAAGAGTATTGAGTCGCTTTACAAATAAAGTGGTTGGAGTCTTTCATAACACCAACGACAAATATGGAATTCTTTTAGACAAAGAAAATCATTGGGGCGCTAATCTAGTGATTCAGAAAGAAGATTCCAAAAATGCAAAAGAGAACGAATGGGTTGAAGTGGAAATAAACACTTTCCCTGGTCATCCCAAAGGATATACCGGAAAAGTAATCCAAGTGATTGGTCACCGAAATGACCCTGCATTTGACACTAAACGAGCCATTGCTTTGCACAATATCCCTGAAGGTTTTAGCAACAAAGCCATCGAAGAGTCAGAGAGTTTCGGTTCTAAAATTGACCTAAAAGGCCAAGAACATCGTGTTGACCAAAGAGATCTGCATTATGTGACTATCGATGGTGTAACCGCAAAAGATTTTGATGATGCCGTTTATGTAGAAACCAACAACCGTGGATTTTTACTACGAGTAGCAATCGCCGATGTGAGCCATTATGTAAAACCAAAGACTGCCTTAGACAAAGACGCCTACGACAAAGGAAACTCAAGTTACTTCCCAATGTATGTGGTGCCAATGCTTCCAGAAGCTTTGAGTAACGAGCTATGCTCACTAAAGCCGAAAGTAGATCGCCTAGCTATGGTAGCCGAAATTCAGATGAATTTTCGCGGTGACTTTGAGTCTTACAAATTTTATGAGGCCATCATAAACTCTCACGCTAGAATCACTTATGGGGAAGCCCAAGAAATTGTAGACGGCTCTTGCCCTGAAAAATTCTCTCACGTAGAAAATGATGTAAATCGAGCAGCGGATCTTGCTAAGATTTTAATGGCAAAACGCTTTTCACAAGGCAGCTTAGACCTTGATATTCCAGAAACTGAAATCATCTTGGATGAATCAGGAACTCCAATTGATATTATCAAAAGTGAAAGACTCTTTGCACACCGCCTGATCGAAGAGTTGATGCTTGCGGCAAACGTGGCTGTTGCCAGATATTTCGAAGACCATGAGTTAAATGGGATCCATCGTATTCATGAAAATCCTAACTCAGAAAAATTAAAAGTCCTTGAGAATTTTTTAAGTAACTTCGGAACGAAGCTTTCTTTAGATGGCGGGAAAATTCAGAAGAAAATCACCAAAGCCTTAAAAAAATATGAAGGCAAACCAGAACATGCCATTTTATCGCAATTGACTTTGCGATCAATGCAACAAGCTAGGTATGCCAGTGAGCCAGTTGGTCATTTTGGTTTGGCTTTTGATCATTACACCCATTTTACCTCGCCAATTCGTCGATACCCGGATTTGTTGGTTCATCGAATTTTGAAAGCGCATATTTACGGTCCTAAAAAAGGGCATTGGGCGCCTAGCGCTGAAGAACTTGCTACCGCAAGTACCCACTGCTCAGCAACCGAACAAAGATCTGTAAAGGCAGAACGATTTGTTCAATCCGTAAAGCGTGCAAGGTTTGCAGAGAAATTGGTTGGTGAGGAATTCGACGGTAGAATCACATCCATAGCTCGTTTTGGTGTTTTCGTAGGATTAAGAGCATTTGACATTGATGGCTTGGTACGAATTGAGGAGCTAGGAAATGATTACTTTATCTATGATGAAGAAAAGCTAATTCTAAGAGGAGAAAGAAGCGGCTATCAATACAAAATGGGCCAAGATGTAAGAGTTTTGGTTGCTGCTGCAAATCCAGAACTGGGACAAATTGATTTTCAACTGGCAGATAGCGCCTTTACACCATCGAAGAAAGATTCTAAATCTCGCCAAAGAATTCAGAAGAAAACAGATAGAAATCGAAGTGGTAAAAAATCTGGCGGTAAGAAATCTGGTGGAAAGAAGTTTTCAGGGAAGAAGTTTTCTGGCAAGAAATCTAGTTCCAGTAAAAAATCCTCGAAGTCTTCTTCAAAATCTACAGCAAAGAAGAAATCTAGATCAAAAACAAAACGTAAATAATGACTTCATCACAATAGAACTTATCAAGTTAAGTTGTCGAATAAGTTTCACAGTTCAAAAGGGGGATATTTATTATCCCCTTTTTATTACACACCAAATTCTGTTCGCGGAAAGATCTTATTTATTCCAAAATCACTAAACAAAAGACTACTCAGCAGTATCAAGCTATTTTTCAAATTAAACGAATCTTAAGTTATCCAATGCAAAGCCATTGCCTCTTAAAAGGCAAAGATCTACCTTAGCAAATATGAGAAACTATATTTATGTGATAACTGTATTATTTGTCCAGCTTCTAAGCCCTAATAGCTTTGCAAGCTATTCATACTCAGAGCAACTCATCAAAGAGTACAAAAAGCTTATTGAAGAAAAATATGTTCTACTTCCTCATCGTGGGACTTATGTATTACCAGTGAATTGGAATGATAACCCCAATAATCAATTTTACGAAGGTGTCTTTGAAGACAACCAAAGGGGTGACTTTGTTCGTCCTTTTGAAGCAGAGGTGCAAGTCTCATTTAGCATGTTGACGAGTAAAAATATTTTTAAAACACCATGGCATGCCTTTGTCGGTTACACCAATCACTCTTGGTGGCAGGTTTATAATTCTGATTGGTCTAAACCCTTTCGCGAGACCAATTACATCCCTGAGTTTTATATTCGCAGGGTTTTTGATGAACCTATCAGAGTTTTAGGAACAGATATCATTGCCTATGATTTTGGGATTGTCCACGAATCCAATGGTCAAATCCAAGAGCTATCGCGAAGCTGGAATCGCCTTTACCTACGAGGAACTTTTGTCATTGGAAGCTTCAGTCTGAGCCCTAAATTTTGGTACCGAATTCCTGACAAAGGCGACAAAGATGATAATCCCACGATCCAAGACTATATGGGATATGGAGAACTCAGAATTAGCTATGAGGCTGGAGAAAATCAGTACAGTCTTTTATTAAGAAAAGGTAAAAAGGATTATGGAGCGGCCGAATTCACCTACAGTTACCCTTTTGCAAATAACCTAAGGTTCTATATGAAAGCCATTCACGGTTATGGTGCCTCACTACAAGATTTTGACAATGAAACAAGAAGCTTAGCTTTAGGATTTAGCATTGAAGATTTGCTTGCCACTGGCGAGTCGAAAGAGACTGCAGTGGGTTCTCAGTAAATCGATTACTGCCCCATTACCATTAACCAGAGGCAGACAGGCAAAGCAGGCTGCCCATCAAAGCTCTTTTTTGTTTCATAATTTTCCCCCTGAAAAAGCTTAAAAAAGCTGAACGAAAATTCAGGGGAAATGGAGAGCTGAAAGAAATATAGGACTGTAAATTAAATACCTGTAAAAATACTTTCGAAGGCCTTAATGATCGAACATTCGTTGAGTTTTTTCACTATTTATAAAATTTCAACAGGATAGATTTTATATTTCCAATGACTTAATTTTAAGCATTAAAACTTTTAGCCAAAGCCTTCTTTCCTACATTCTACAAAATTCAAATAGAGAATTCTTTGCCACAGAGCATCTTGGTGCTATGATTTAGCCCTAAGCTTGAAGGGGATAAAATGGCTAACTTACAACGCAATCAATGGATCGGTGGAACTTTAAAAAGTGCGAATCGCTTGCGCCAAATCGTTGCCGTTTTTGCTAAACATGGTTTCCAAAACATTGTTGAAGAACTAGAACTTGGAAAATATTTTTTCCTAGAGAAATTTAGCGGTTCAAGCATGGAACAATCTTTCACTACCGCCGAGAGATTGAGAATGGCTTTAGAAAGCTTAGGCCCCACTTGGATTAAATTTGGACAAATGCTAGCTAGCAGGCCTGACCTTGTGCCTGAAACTTTTATGTCTGAGTTAAAGAAACTACAAGCGCAAGTTCCTGCGATGCCATTTGAAACCGTGCAAAGAATATTAAGCGAAGAATACGAGCGCCCTGTTTCTGAGATCTACCGAGAGATTGAGCCCATTCCACTTGGTGCCGCTAGTATTGCTCAAGTTCATAAAGCTACCCTTCACACCGGCGAAGAGGTTGTATTAAAAGTACAAAGACCCAATTTGGAAGAAGCCATCAATGATGACCTTCAAGTTCTCTATACTTTAAGTTTGCTTCTAGAAAAATATCGTCCTGAACTTCGAGTTTTAAATCTAAGCTCTATGGTTGAAGAGTTTGCTTCTGCCATCGAACAAGAACTAGATTTTTACATTGAAGCTAACAATATGGATCGCTTCCGTAAAAACTTTTTTGCCGACCCACATGTCGTCATCCCAAAGGTTTACAACGATCTCTCTACCTCAAAGGTCTTAGTTCAAGAAGAACTCAAAGGTAAAAACTTAAACGATCCTGAGGCTTTTAATCAAAAAGGTATTTATCCTCATGACGTAATTCAGATTGGAATTCGCGCTTTTTTTAAAATGATTTTTAAAGATGGCGTTTTTCATGCGGATCTCCACGAAGGAAATATATTTGTACTTCCTCATCAACAAATCGGCTTGATCGATTTTGGCATGATTGGCTATCTATCGCAAAAATCTCGTGATTCTATTGCCGGCATTATGATGTCCATAGGAAATGAAGACTACGAACAACTTGCTTTTGAATTTTTAGAGTTATCTCCTTATTCTTACGATTGTGATGTTGATGCTTTTACCCACGAAATCCAAGGCTTGTTCGCTCCATACCATGGCCTAAGCTTTGCCAATTTTCAAATTGGTAAATTATTATTAGATGCCACAAGAGTCGCAGGTAAGCATGGCATTAGCTTGCCTAGTGATTTAATGCTTTTATTTAAATCCATTCTTACCATCGAGGGAATGGGCAGAAGCTTAGGAGAGGATTTTGACTTACTAAGTTTTTCCAATGAATTTGCTGTTGAAGTTATCAAATCAAAGTACAACTTTGATCGCCTTGCAAAAAACTTAGGAATGATAACAAAGGATTCGGCGGCTCTGCTCACTGGCTTGCCTAGACATGCAAGGCAAGCCCTTAGAAAACTCAACTCTCCAAATTTTCACTGGAAACTACAAGTTGAAGAAATGCATGAGTTAAAAAGAGGTGTGGAAAAAGGTTCCAACATTATCTTCTTAGGCCTAGTAATTAGCTCTATGCTAATCTCTGCCACGGGAGCGATGTTTATTCCAAACTCAACTTTGATTGGAGGCATTCCAGCGATAAGCGCCATCCTTTATGGATTAGCAACTTTCACTGGTTTTGTTGCCGTTTACAATTACATTCGAAAGTAGATACACTGATTTATTCCAGAACAATAAGTTTCGCTTTTTGAAGGTCAATATAGTTTGAGTTCATAAAATGACCTTTAAAATTCCTTAAATAAAAATATATATTTTTCGAATCATTTTTTGAAACAATATTTAGTAGATAAAGTTTTTTCTAATCACAAAAGCCTCTTCAAAGTGAAAATACTTTTATAGAGGCAATTAATTGTCTTTTAAAAATAATTAAATTCCTTAGAAAACACAGGGTAAACTACATGCACTTTCTCGCTGCATTCAACATGTCCACATTTATTTGAGCCATTGGATCAAACCAATCAAATGCTTGAAGTTCTGATGTCCAATAATATTTTTGCTTTTTATAATTCCATTTGGCCTTGTGATACATCATATTGTCGTAGTCAGTAAAACCGTCCCGTATTCTTTTATATTGTAAAAACACATTACCAAGCATTTCATCTATGAAAAAAGCTTTTAGTTTTTCTGGTTCATTTTCAAAACCATTTGAAGGAAGACTAAAATCAAGACTGATTTCATCATTATGAACCATGTAGGTAAATTTAATCATAGAGTCATAGGTAATATTACTTATATCGATTTTTAATTTCTTGCCAGGCAAGTAATTCACTAGGCAAGAAATTTTTTCTTTTACCTTAGGCTCTTTGAGTAAATTAAATACCCAGTCAACTTCTTGCTCAGAGTCCAAACTTGCTAGAGGCAGAGAAATTCCTTTAACTCCATAAGAGGATCTAAACTCACTGATTCTCTTAGTGTGCATTGCATTTTTAACCTCTTCGTAATTATTATTAATATAAGTATTGTAGCTATCTTTTAGAGCAATCAAAAAGTCTTCACTTGTTCCATTCGGATCCAACTTGAGTACCGTCACTCTACCAATTAAGCTATTCCACTCCGATTGAGTTAACGCATTAAAGCTAGCTTTTTGAAGCAAAACACCTGAACCATTACTCGTAAATTTTCTAATGATTTCACCTACCACTGGATCATTAGCTGAACGCTGTGCTAGATAGTCTTTAATTAACAGGAGAGATTTTGAAAGTTCAAAATAAAAGCTATCAAAGTTTTCCATTGCTGATAACTCTATTCCTTTGAAAAAGAAAACCTTTAAATTTGAACTTTCTGCCAAACCTGGAAACTCTTGTTTCAAAAGTGCCTTGAGCTTTTCTAGATTGGTATCAACAATCTCAATCTTCTGAATCTCTTTCGTGTTAAAAATTTGATTGCTCTTGATTTTACTTGTCTGTTTATAAGTAACTTTTAACTGACTTGGTTCTCCTGAAAAAAGTAGACTTTTCGCGTAAGCTAGGCTTTCCGTGGCATAATCTGTAGTTGTCGGCATACTTAAAATTTGCGGACTATGGTTCAAAAAATCAATCCCTGGAAAAGAATCCTGTTCTAATTGAAATAACATTCTCGTATCGTAAAAACTATAAGGACCATATTCAGCCTGTGCGTCAAGAATTGGTATAGCTTGAAGACCTTGAGCAACAAATTGACTTGGCTGAAATTCCATGGATATTTTAGCATGATGTAAACTAGAATCTTTAGCGTCTATTTCTTCATTTTCAAAGCGAATCGAATCCCCTTTGTCCAATCCAGAGGCTTTCAAAAAACCAACAAAACGTTCTTTTGATAATTCCGATTTCAAAAACTTCAAAACCGTGGACGCCCAACTTTCGGCAAAGCGTTCATCATTTTGAAGGCTTCCAAGATAGGCCAAGCGATGAGCTTGTTCGTGAAGCACTAATTTCATAATCTCATCATCAGACATTCCATCCATCAATTCAGTAAAATAAATTACCCTTCCCAATGGACCTACTTCGGTTACAGCCCGAACATATAACGAGTCTTTCTCCCCAGCCTTATATCCAATTTGCTCACTAACAAATATTCCGTAATCTTTGGCATTAGAAGTATTTTGCCATTCTTCTTTGATTCGAACTGTCTTAGTTGTTGTCCCGTCCGAGTTTGTTACAGTTTCTGTTTCACGAGAAACTACCTGCATATAGTATCTTGAAAGTAACTCACTAAGCTTGATTACTTCTCCAGAAAAAATCACTAAAGTTCTATCTAAGTCTAAAAGCATTTCATTTTTCAAACTCATTGGTAGATTAGAGTTTCGAATTAAAGCCTTTAAAGCTTTGCCTTTTGGATGAACCACGTCTCCTTCAAAATTCACTCGAACACACTTTGCCCCTTCTTGAATACAGTAGTCTCCGTTTCCTGATTTATTTCCTGCAAATAAATTGAGGCCGCTAAAGAAAACCGCTATTGAAACTGCTCCTAAAATTTTACTTCTCATATTTCACTCCATATATTAAAAAATTATTTTCTGTTTTTTGAAATTCTTGTTCTTGGAAAAAGTTGCAGACTTAGTTCATAGACTTCAGTCTTCTCCCCTTCCTCTAGGTACTCACACAACTCGTCTCTAAATTTGCGCATTCGATTTTTTGCTTCTTCTAACTTAGAGACATCAATTGCCATTGTTACGGCACAAAACTCTCTTAAAGTTACGGCCACTTCATCTAAAGATTCTTCCGCATCTTTAAGGTTAGCCTTCTGTCTTAACTTTAGTGCAGAATTAGGAACATCGTAACTAGTGTCTAACTCTTCTTGAGCTGGTTCGTACTTATCATTTTTCTTCTTTAAATAATTTAAACGAAGCATTCGATCGATGGCCTTTTCAACTTTAGATGTACTTAGTCCAAGCCTACCAGCGATCCAAGAAGGACTTGATTCATAGTCTTCTGTTTCCATTAAACTAAGAATACTGTAATAAATTGGATCAGAAACAATATGGTAGTGATCCGCTTGAAGCTGTAGACTTTTTTTAGAGGCTTTTAAATCTTGCTTTTTACTTGTTTTGGAAATTTCAAAGCTCTCTAATATTGAACTTTGTTTCTCCGGAGAATCGGGAATCTCCTCCAAGATTTTACCGGCTAATTTACGACTCAAACTTCGTTTGCCATTTAAAAACTCTGACAAAGCAGCTGGATGCATTCCTATGCTCTTTGCAAAACTTCGAAGCGAGTAGGAGCTGTTTTTCTGCTTCCTTCTTGCCAATTCATTTTGTAGATAATTTCTAAGTTCTATTTGCCCCTGCATGGAACTATTCATAGAAGTTCTATTGATTTTTTACCACCAAAAATGTAACAAAGTGTTACATCTTATATGTAACAGGAAATTATTACTATTTCCTTTTCCCGATACAGAGTTCTAAGGCCATTCATTTCGATTATAGCCTTTGAAATAGATTGTTTCCCTGAAAATTGAGGCTTGGCCCATTTCACCAAGTTAGCCCATAAGTTCATAAAAAAAGTGAATGTTTCCTAGCTTCAAAAGCTAAGCTTAGAACATGATAGTCAAAAACAAACTAACCCAACTCATTCATTAAGAGCCCTGGTACATAATTTAGATTTACCCATAGCCCTAGTTCATTTGTGTTGGGAATCGAGATAGTTGCTATGAAAAAATATATGATCGATTAATTTCATAAAAAATGAATTGATTGAAAAAACAAAAAGAGACCTAACAAGGTCTCTTTTCTTCCACATCAATTTCCACTTTAAACTACAGGATTACAGAAGTATTCAAAACATATACTGCGGCCATACTTACAGAGAAAAACATCACTGCGGCCCATTCTTTGGCTATACTCATATAGTACCTCCTTGTATTTTCCAAACTAAGTTTGGAGAAACAAGCCCCATTCCCTGGGGCTTTGATTTATTATCCTAATAAACTCAATGCCATTTCTTGCGATGAGTTTGCTTGCTTAAGTACGCTCATACCAGACTGTAGTAAGATGTTATTTCTAGTAAGCTCTGCTGTCTCTTCAGCCACATCTGTGTCTCTAATTCGAGAGTTGGCAGCACTTAAATTCTCATCAAACACGCCTAAGTTATTCACTGTACTTTGCAGGCGATTCTGAAGGGCACCAAAATTAGCTCGAATGGCGTTTACTGATACAATAGCATCATCCACTCTTGCGATACTACTTTGCGCTCCTTCTTTTGTAGCAACACTTTCTGCAAAAACACCTAGAGCCTCTAGGGAAGAGTTTGCAGCCGAAGCATTAAACGAGATTCTATCTTTAAATGGATCGTTATGAACTCCAACTTGAACATCAATCACACCACCTGTACCGTTCAATAGATCCGTATTATTAAATGTTGTCGTCTCAGTTACACGTTGTACCTCTGACTTCAACTGTTGATATTCCACATCCAAAAACTTTCGCTCTGTATCTCCGATCGTGTCTGAAGCCGCCTGGATGGCTAACTCTCTTAATCGAATTAGGATGTTTGAAACTTCGTTTAAACCACCTTCTGCTGTCTGTACCAAAGAGATTCCGTCATTCGCATTTCTTGTTGCTTGACGTAGACCTCTAATTTGTCCTCTTAACTGCTCACTAATCGCTAATCCTGCTGCATCATCAGCGGCTTGGTTAATTCGGTGACCCGAACTTAATCTTGCCATGGATCTTTCTAGATTGTGTTGTAGTCCTCTTAGGTTTTTACGAGCATTTAGGGAAGCTACGTTTGTCATAATTCTTAAGGCCATTTTCTATCCTCCTTGCATAACAAAATCCTCCTTGATTTGTGCCATTCTTGGCTTTTCGCGCGTCCTTGCACGAACTGGTTAATATATTCACTAGTTTTCCTGCTCGAACTAACTTAATCTTTAAGTACAGCTCTCGCATAATACTGATCGACAAAAACTTTGTATCTCTAGAGTCTAGTTTTATTAAATTTTAATCTTTTTTTAATCTTTGTTTTTGAAAGTGCATCGCACATAAAAATGTAGGCAAGCTTTTATGCTTGTTATTTTGACTGCTCAAGAAGTGTTTTAGAAACTTCTTCGCTTTTTAGTTGTTCTCTCCCCGTTTCCTTTTTTTGAAACAAAGAGATAGAAAGTTTTAAGACTTTCTTTTTTAGTCGCAGTTTTCCTGCTATGTTCTAAAAGTTTTTTTCTTTTAGTACATCTCTAGATCTACCTAGAGCTTTCTTTTTATCCAAAAGCTTTCGCTTTCATCTTTGTTTTTTATGAAAACATTTTTGCTTTCCATTTTGGAAGTTTTTATCTCCCCTATTTTTCCCGCATCTTTATTAAGTGTGGGGGGTGTTGCCCCCCGATTTGCAGGAAACATTTTGAATACAATAAGCCTTAGTAGCCCACTATTCACTCCGGGTAGGAGTCAAAAATCTAGAACCAATTCTCTTAATCGTGATTAGTAATTAAGAGAAACTCTGGTTCAAGAGTGATAGCGCTGCATTAGAGGACTGGTTGGCTTGAGCTAGTACAGAAGTACCTGCTTGCATAAGAACATTGTTCTTAGTCAATTCGGCAGTTTCTTCTGCGATATCCACGTCTCTAATTCGAGAGTTCGCTGCTGATAAGTTTTCTAGCGCGATACTAACGTTATTAATTGTCGACTGGAGTCTATTCTGGACCGCACCAAAATCTGCTCGCATGGCAGAGACACTGACAATGGCAGAGTCAATTGCGCCGAGAGAGTTTTGGGCTGAAGCCTTATCCGCTACACTGGTTAAATTAATCCCTAGTGCTGCACTGTTCGCATCCGCTTTAGAAGCATCAAACGATAATCTATCAATATTTGGATCGTTACGTGTACCAACTTGGAAGTCCAAGATTGCACCTGTACCACTTAAAAGTGAAGTACCATTAAATTCGGTTCCATCTGCGATACGGTCAATCTCTGATACTAACTGATCGTACTCCACATTTAGGAACTGTCTTTCTACTGGGCCAACCGTATCAGAAGCTGCTTGTACCGCTAGCTCTCTTAAACGGATTAGAATGTTTGAAACTTCGTTCAATCCACCCTCTGCCACTTGCACCAAAGATACACCATCTTGTGCGTTTCTGGATGCTTGTTTAAGACCTCTAATTTGTGCTCTTAAGTTTTCAGAGATTGCCAGACCTGCGGCATCATCTCCAGCTCTGTTGATTCTGTAACCTGAACTTAGTCTCTCTAGGTTTTGATCTAGATTCAACTTTGTCCCCATCAAGTTACGACGAGCATTTAGGGACGCAACGTTTGTATTAATTCTTAATCCCATTGTAATCCTCCTCCATGAAGATTAATCAATCGTTTCACTTCCATCCTTGAAAGTGATGTGGGTCCTCATGACCACACACTAACCTATCGGTGTCTCGTTTTGAATCTTTACAGCAAGTTTCCCTTTTTGAGAATTTCTCGACGAAAGTATCCTTTAAACTCGCTTAAGGTCTTAGAAAAATCCCAAATCACAATACCAAGGACTTGCTACTCGCCTGTTTTAAGCTAGATTTCAGAAAAATGACCAGACCTTTTAACTAGTATCCAAATGAACTAATATCATTTTTTATCAATTCGCTAAGAATATGTTTCTCTTCTCAAGCAGTTAACAGGGCATTTATTTTTTATGTATTTATATAGAGAGATTTAAGAGAGCGATTTTTTAGGTAGCTCCATATACTAGCTCTAAGATTCTTTAAAGATCTCTTAAAACAATAATTTCCAATACTCTATAGAGAGAAGATAAATTATAGCTTATAGATTGTAGATAAAGGTTAGTTAGTTAGTTAGTTAGTTAGTTAGTTAGTTAGTTAGTTAGTTAGACTGATAGTCAGAGACTTTAAGTGCAAGCATATTTTACTTGTTTAAAACCAACTGCTGCTTTTTGATAGTATAGTTTCTAAACAAAGCCCCGCCGGCCTCAGAGTTCCAAATTAAAAATAAAAAAATGAGACTGTAAGAAATTTTGTGTATAGGATGTCTTAACACTTCTTGAATTTCCAAAAAATTATCCAATTATTTGCATCTATGCAAGTATTTTCTATAGTTATTTATTACTTAGATAGTTTTCTGTAGACATAAAATTAATATTAACATTCTGAGCACCATGCCCAAAAGTGAATAGCTTACGCCCGTTCAAAAAAACAATAAATCGAAATGTTTTTGTAGTTGTCATAAGGGGTCCAGCACCATTATTTCCACATAAATAATCATTCGAGATCACAAAAAAATTGGTTTCAAGATAGCGTCTAAAAGAATCAATGCCAATTTTTTCAATCAATTGATTAAGAAAAAAAGTTTTAAGTCGTCGCTCGTTTGGATCACGAATAGATAGTTCTTCAAGGTCAACTATTTCATAAATTGAATCTGTAAGTAGATATAAATTTAATGGTGTGTCTGTGACCTCACTTTGCACTAGGATGCTCCAAATCCCACCGCATAAACATTGGGTGAGGTTTCCGCCAGACCAAGTAGAATTTCTGCCAGAATATATAATTCTATGAGAATCTCCTCGAAAGAAGAAGCTTTTAAACCCCACTTTTTCAAGGTAAAGCGGTGTTTCCTCAGTTAAGATCAATTGCACTACGGGCCGGCCCACACTCATGTTAAAATGCGCCACTCGATCAATATTTTTTCCATAATGCTTCCAATTGTCTGGGTTCGTTGCGTGAACTATAAAATAAGTATCCTCACCTTTTAGGTCTACTAGGGGGTAGTTAAATTCAGAATCATAGGTCCAATTAACAACATTATTTTCAAGGGAAAAAGTTTTATTCACCCATTCCGCGTGAGCACTATTTAGAAAAATCAAAGAAAAAATTAAAGTTAGAAAAGACATCAGTATTTTATCCAGCAAAAAATGTTCCAAAAATGAAGGGCTTATGCACTTGAATATACTGACTTTTTTGGTATCTTATAGCAAAGGTTGGATCCATTGACGAATATAAGGAGTTGGCTGTCAAAAAAGCTAACATTCCAACTCCTCAAGGATTTTGTGCCCTCCTATTCTTTAGAAACATATATTAAATCAACGTCAGAAGTAGCTATCTTACCATTTTTTACAAGATATCTAGATCCACTCGAGCCTCAAAATGGGTGGAAAGCTGAGCAATGACCTGTCCCCAGTTCCATTTAGGCGTAGTCCACTTCGTTGTCACGCCCTTAACAGCCAGATAGAGAAGTTTGAGGAGTGAATCATCAGTCGGGAAGACAGCTCGATTTTTCGTCACCTTTCTCAACTGCCGATGGAGGTTTTCTACAATATTGGTGGTGTATATGATTTTTCTAATGGGTTGCGAATATTTGAAGTAACTGGAAAGTGTAGACCAGTTATTTCTCCATGAATTTACAACTACAGGATATTTTTCGCCCCACCTTTCCGATAAGACATCTAAACTTTTAAGAGCCTGCTCTTCAGTTGAGGCTTGATAAACAAGCTTTAAATCCTTTAAAAATTCTTTTTGGTGTTTTGAGCCGACATATTTTAATGAGTTTCGAATTTGATGGACGATACAGATTTGAACCTCTGTTTTTGGAAAAATGTTAGCAATCGCTTCAGGAAAGCCTTTAAGGCCATCTATACAGGCTATGAGAACATCTTTTATGCCACGATTTTGAAGATCAGTTAAAACGGATAACCAGAAGGTCGAGGACTCATTTTCGCCAATATAAATCCCTAAAACATCTTTTAATCCATTTTTATCGATACCTGAGCAGGTGTAGGCTGCCTTGCAGACAATCTTGCCATCAACTCTCACCTTGTAGTGTATGGCATCAAAAAAGATAACAGGCTAAAGGATATTGAGTGGGCGCGACTGCCATTCCTTGGCGTGCTCAAGAATCTTCCCTGTAATGCTAGAAATGGCTGTTGGTGAAATTTCTAAGCCGAAATATATCTCCTTCACATGACTTTCAATATCACGTGTAGTCACACCCTTTGCGTACATGGATATGATTTGCTCTTCGAGTTTTGAGCTGACCCCTTCGTACTTCGGGATAGCCTTGGGTTCAAAGGTGCCATCACGGTCTCTAGGGATTTCAAGATCTACTTTCCCAGTGATGGTTTTAACAGATTTCTTATAACTTCCATTTCTAGAGTTTGATGTTTTCTTACCTTTTGAATCCCGATGGGAGTATCCAAGGTGGTCTTCAAGCTCTGCTTTCAACATCGTTTCCATTGAATTTTTGAGCATTAGCTGAAGAGCGCCTCGCTCAGCAAAAAGATCATCCATACTTTTTGCTGATTTTAACGCGTCGTTGACTTTTTCTGGGTCGAAAAGAAACTGGTCCTTTTGGTTCATTAGAATTTCTCCTTGTTAGTTTTTTACAAACAAGAAGTGATTTCGTCACCAAAACACAAAATTATCTACAGAACCAAAAAAAATAGAAAATAAAAAAACAGATTCATCATCAAAGAACAGCGAGATCTACTCAGCATATCTTTTCAGTCACTTTATTCTACATAGAGATTAACATCTGGGTATGGAACTCTTTCGTTTATTAAATTTAAGCGGGTTGCATAATAGACCGCAAAGCGAAAGTTTTTGTTGTTCACCGACCTACATTCGCTGATATCCAAAGTCAATTCAGAGTAAGTACTGCCATCAATTGATTTGTTAAAAGCCAGTTTCTTTGCACAAGTAATTTCGTTCAAGTTTAGTGTTGTTTCATCCACTCTACACCCATCCAAAACACTTGGGTAATAGGGCCGCAAAACATCGTCTATCTGAATACCTTGCTCTTTATTTTGCTCTCCACATAATTGTCTTTCTACTTCTTCAAAGCTAAACTCCTCTTTCCACGGAGAACCAAAATTAGTGGTTTGAACCACAATATAATAGTGATCTTTTTTGTCTGACATAGAATGAGCAAAGTTTGCTAGAAAGAGTAAAAACACAAAATATTTCATCATTTAAAATCCCGCCTCGGGATTTAGGGTATCATAAAACTGTTAAGCCTATATATGTTGTTTCGAAGCACTAGAACTTATTATAGGATTTCGATATTTTTTAGTCGGTGATTTTTTTCATGATCGTCTAATCTATTTGCAGCAATCAAGCTTTTAGAGCGAATAAAAAAGGGGCCTAGCAAAGCTAGAACCCCTACCCCCTGATTGGAAACGGGAATATTAATTTGCAGACCTTCTGCAAGAATTTGGTTTTGAATCTTGTAGGTCAAATCTTGGAGCTAAAGGTAAGTCCATGATTTCAGCTTTTGCCACTTCGGAAATTCTTCTTTCCTCTAAAAGCTGGTCAATATCCTTAACCGATCTAGGCATTAAGGACTCATGAAGTAAAACGGCATCACGATCTGCAAAACTATCTTTAGCAGTAAAACTTTGCCATTTCTTGCTTAAGTTTGATTTCATTTTTCCAAAGAAACTATTTGAGTAAACCACTTTACCCGTTTCTGTTCTGTAGTAGTTTCCTTTACGGAGCGCTAGCTTACGACGATTAAACTCAGCTTTCGTCTCAGGGTCCCACTCAAAAATCTTTTCTTCTGCATTTTCGTAAATCGTTTCTAGTTCCGGTCCTAATACAATTCCTTTTTCCGCTAAAGTCTTACCTAAAGTTAAGAACAAATCCCAGTTTAGTAAGATCGCTTCTTCCGCCATCTTTCTTGCTTCCTGACTCATTCTTTCTTTTTCTTCGTTAAAAATTAGTCTTTGCTCTGGAGTTAAACTAGCAATCATCTCTGCAAGAGTTTTTCCAGCTGGAACTGTATTGGTGCCAAATCTTTCCGAGTTACCCCAAATTAATATCGAAGCTTCTGCAAGTTGGCTTGCTCGCTCCATATCGTTACTCTTTCCAGCATTATGGCTTCCGTTTGCAGAAGTTAAAATTTCTGCAACAAATCCACCGTACAATAGAGCCATTTCTCTTAAAACAGCTTGTTCTGTTTTTTCTACTCTCTCTAACTCTTCTGAAGTTTGCAAACCAAGATAAACGATAGAGCGTCCGCCGATGTCTGTGACACCTGGGATGATATATATGCCTTTAGACTTTTGAGTATCTCCAAGTAAAACTTTCGTTACGATCTCGTGTCCTGCCTCATGGTAAGCCACAAAAACTTGCGTAATTTCAGAGGTTTTTGGGTAATGCTCATAGGCCTTACTTTGCAAATAGATTTGGTCTCTATATCCATCCGCTTCTATGTTCAGGTAGACACCCTTCGTGTGACGACCATAATCATCCGCTCTAGTAAACTCGTTCGCAGTCGTTTTTTCGGCATCTAAACTAATCTTAACCGCTTTTCCAGCAGGAACTCTACCCGTTAGACTATCGATTAAAGCTCCAGATAATTGCTCATGAACAAAACGGTGAATACTACGGCCTTGCTCTTCTACTGAGTAACCTTCCTTTGCCATTGCTTCTAAAACTTTGTCTCTTTCCTCGGGGGATTCAAAATAGAAATCCCACCAATGCGTCTCCGTTGTCGGTGCAAAAGTTTTTGTAATCATCTCGTTCATCTTTAGGGCAAACATTTTATGAATACTGCCATGACTCAATGGAGAGAAGAAATACATATTGTCCATACCGATACGAGTAAGTGTTGCATCGGAAAAATACTTTCTTAAAAGAGCTTCTTGGGCATTAATTTTACCAATGTTCTTTTTGTAAGACTCGTGCATGGCATCGAAGCGAATGTTATCAGGCAAGGTCTTAGGAATCCCCTCATACCATTCTTCCCCCGCATTTCCAGTAATCACAAAAAGTACATCCTTCATTCTTCGACCATCAATTTCTGGTTCGTCAAAATAAGGGTAAAAGTTTTTGATTAACTCTTTATTTACGTTAGCAAGTTCATCTAAAACTACGATCAATCTCCCATTGTGTCGATCGTATTCTTTTTGAAACTCAGAACGTCTATCTGGTTGTTCAAAATCATGTCCAAAAAGTCTTTCAAAATCTGCTTCTGACTTTAATTGATCGGCATCCACTCTCCAGACCGCAGACTTTTCACCAAATAGCTCTTCGGCTAAAACTTTTGTGGTTTCAGTTTTACCAGTCGCCGATTTACCAAAGAAACCAAGCATAGTGGCCTTTTCAGACTTCTCGTTATTAGCATCAAAATTTTTGTTTCCTTTGATACGCATGCTTAAAACTCTCTGAGCAAGTTTCTTAGCAATGTTCTCAACGCCGTAAACACGTTTTATCATTCTTTTTTCTAAATCACGAATGTATTGGATCTCTTTATCAGATATAGGATCCATTTTTTTCATTTCTTTTGTTTTGTCTATCTCAAGCTCAAAAGACTCTCTATCATCATTTAAAAACTCAAAAGCCAATTTAGCAGTACCATCCACTTGCTCACGAACATCGATTCTAACTTCAACGGAATGGTGCTCGCTTAAAGTTAGTTTTCCATTCATCAAGGCAGCATCAACCACAGGTTCAACCAAAAGCTTAACCTTCTCACCCATTGGGCGAGCTGCATCCTCAGCATTAAAAGCATAATTTTGGATGTATTTAGTAAGCTCTGGAGTCCATGTAAGCTCTACTTTTCCCAATTTAGAATTGGTATTTGTTCTAAGGTCCTTAGCCAGCTTAGTTAAATGGATGTCAGTGATCTTCACCAATCCCTCAGGAGAAATTGGTCTTAAAAGCAAGATATTGGTAATTCGAGAGCCTACTTCTTCTGAAGTTCCTTTAGCATCTTGTGCATCGGCAGTGCCTGAATTTGGTCGCCTCATAATGGAGGCTTTTAGTAGACGAGGGTTCTTAGCCACAGCTAACCATTTTTTAAAAATCTCTTCATAGCCCTGAGCCTTTCCACGAGGGCGGCCATCTAAATGACGATCCGCTAAAAGCTCAATACCATTGTTCGAAGCCATAAATAAAGTAGCTGGAAACTCTAAGGTTTTTAATCCACCGTTTGGATTGTTTACCTGAATGATTCCCTTTTCTAAAAATTCTTTCAAAAATTCATTTTTATTAGAGTAAGACCAGTCGTGTAACTCATTAAAGAACATAACTGCGCTTTCAGGGCCTAAAGTACCAGGAAGATTTCTTCCCCCATTGGCTCGCCATTCAGGGTTCTCTTCAATGTGGTACTTGGTTTCAAATAAGCTTCTTTCTTCCACTTTAATGTAACGACCACCTGAGTGCTCTATTACGAAATCAAGAAGTTTAGGAAATTCTCCGGAACCAACATAGCCTGTTGCTGAACCAAGCTCTGACCATAAATCCGCTTGTTTGCTCATGATCTTTACACGATACATATGTTTATCTAGAGCTTGATCGTCTCCTGGAAACATTGCCTGAACATAAGCTTCAGCCGCAGTGTCTTTTCCGGTTCCAGGCAAACCAATCAACATCAAATGCTCGGGCTTAACTCGACGAATTCGACGATAGTTTTTTCTTTCAATATCGATGATCTTTTCGATCACTTCAGGTTGTTCAATGATTCCAGCTTCCAACTGCTCTTTGATTCTATCAATTCGATCCAAAGCAGTCATTCTGTCCTGATCTTTGTAGAAATAAACATCCAATTGATTTCTTATAAAATCAAGATCTTCAGAGCTATAGCTAGGCTGGAGCAATGAGAAGTCATTACCTAATTTCTTCATTGTTTCGCTAAGGTAATGTGGTAGCGGTTTTGTCATAGAATTAACGGTAGCTCTTAATTCAGTGATGTCTTCTAAAATACCAGTTTCATGATTGGAACTACCCTGCTGATTTTCAATAAACATCCATATCATCACATCAAGAGTGGCAAGCAATTCTGCTTTTTGTTTTTCTAAAGGCATCGATCTAGCGGGCGGGTTTTTTGCTTCATTGTCTTGAATCAAATCCGTCATAGATTGTAAAGAATCGGAAATGAAATAAAAACTATCCACTGTAAAGCTACCAGAACTGGTATTCTCAATGGCGCGAAAAACACGATTGATACCAGCTACAACTGTTTCGTATTTTTTATATCTAAGTAAAACAGAAAAAGCTGCATGAGTATGTGTATACTTTTTCGACCTTTCCAAAATGTGCATAGCACGGTAGGCCGACACAGCCTCTTTTTTGGGGCCATTTTCCATCGCGGGGATTAATTTCTGCTCAATGACCTGCTCTTCCGTTAACGGAATTTTCTTGTTTTTCTTAGGAGTTTTGATCCCAGATTTTTTTGAACTTGATTTTGATTCTTTGTCATTTCCCGAATTATTATTGTCGTTGTCTCCGTCGTTTGCCGTAACCCCCGTTACAAATGACAAACAAAGAAGCATTGCGACGCATGCGCGCGCAAGTTTAGATGCTAACACCCTTCCCTCCTCAAATTGATTTCCCAGCAATATCCTAGAGCAAGCACTATGCCAAAAATGGACAAGGAAAAGATGCCTACATTATCAGCGATGCTTATAACATAAGAAGCTTAAATATTAATCTTAATGATATTTAAACAATAATTACAGATACTTATAAGCCAACAGCTCACCTAATACGGCCACTAAGTATAACTTATGCTTCATTGCGACAAACATTATTACAAAACTCATTGAAGCAAATACCTCAAAAGCTTACTTTTTAAGCTGGTATTTTGAAGTATCTTGTACCCAAAAAACCTACTAATTTTAGGTATATAACTCATTTTGATTTAGGGTTTTGCAAGTTTTTTAGTGGATTCTTTCTATAGGATAAACATCTTTGCTGGATTAAAAGTTTCTATAAGGCCGACTAATATAAGCTAGTCAAAGCGATTCAAAGGCCTATAGAGCCCCTATTTTGGCTAAAAACAAAAAAAGGAGCTTTAAAAGCTCCTTAAGACATTACTTTTTTTGATACCAACAGAACGAAAAGTTCTCTGGCTCTGAGTGCTCTTGCTTTTTTACAAGTTCGAATTTGTCTTTATCAAACTCAGGGAAAAAAGCATCTCCCTCATACTCTTTTTCAATTTCGGTTAAAATGATTAAGTCAGTATGAGCAAGGGTTTGCTTGTAAATCTCTGCCCCACCAGCGATCCAAACTTCATCTCCAAATTTATCCGTTTGTGTTTCACAATACTTATAGGCTTCAGCAATACTTGTAACCACCACAGCATCATCACGCTCTTTGGGACGATAATCTAAGTTTCTGGTTACGATCACTAATTTACGATTTGGTAAGCCACTCGGAGGAATAGACTCATAGGTTTTTCTTCCCATGATCAAAATTTTCCCCATAGTCTGGTCTTTAAAAAATTTAAAATCTTTTGGAATATGCCAAGGAAGTTCATTGTTATTTCCAATTGTACGATTCCCTGCCATAGCGGCGATTTGAATTACTCTCATTGTTTGTTCCTTGAATGATAGGAGGACCATCTCCCCCTTCTCTATATTTTAAATTGCTATCCTTAGAAGTCTATCGCTTTTGTGAACTAGCAGATTTAAACCGCTACGATCCCTTTAATGTGAGGGTGTGGATCATAACCAGTTAACTCAAAATCTTCGAATTTGAATGAAAAAATGTCTTTTACATCTGGGTTGATCTTCATTTGAGGTAGGCTTCTCGGCTCACGAGACATTTGCAATTGAGCTTGCTCAAAATGATTTGTGTAAAGGTGTGCGTCTCCTAGGGTATGAACAAAATCACCTAATTCTAAATCACAAACTTGAGCAACCATCATCGTCAGTAAAGCGTAACTGGCAATGTTAAAAGGAACTCCTAGAAACACGTCCGCAGACCTTTGGTACAACTGACAACTCAATTTATTATCAGCTACATAAAACTGAAAAAACGCATGACAAGGAGGAAGGGCCATATTGCTAACTTCCCCTACGTTCCAAGCATTTACAATTAATCGTCGAGAGTCTGGATTGGTTTTAATTTGCTCAATCACATTTGTGATCTGATCAATACTAGAACCATCGGCTGTCGCCCACGAACGCCATTGATGGCCATAAACAGGACCTAAATCTCCGTTTTCATCAGCCCACTCATCCCAGATGCGTACGCCATTTTCTTTTAAATATTTGATATTGGTATCACCACTTAAAAACCAAAGTAACTCATGAACGATTGATTTTAGGTGACATTTCTTTGTAGTCACTAATGGAAATCCCTCTGCCAAATTAAAACGCATTTGGTGGCCGAAAACACTTTTAGTTCCCGTACCAGTACGGTCTTCTTTTAAAGTTCCTTCTTCCATTATTTTTGCCATTAAATTTAAATATTGTTTCATCCACGCTCCTTGGCTTAATCTTTTTAACTTTAACAGAGTCTTAAACTAAAATCAGCATTAGAGGCTTTGCATTGAAAGGGAATTTTGTTGGTTTTTCACAGGGATTTCTTTGATAAGTTATCATAAAACTTGAAGTATTTGCCTTTTCGGCTTAAAAGATGCTCATAGCCAACGCGCTGCAGGAGGTATCAGTGGAAATTCGCGATCCAATTCATGGCCCAATTGAGGTGACTCCACTATTTGAAGCAATCATTGAACAAGCTGCTTTTCAGCGCCTACGCAGTATTAAACAACTGGGCTTCGGTGAGTTTAGTTTTCCAGGGGCAACTCACAACCGCTATTTACATAGCCTTGGCGTTGGTCATCTTGCCGGTTTAATGTTTGATAGTATTTTTCAGGGCTACCCTTTTGAACGGATGGAACAAAAATGGCGTTTACGCCAATGCACAGTTCTTGCTGCCCTTTTACATGATATTGGTCACGGACCTTTAAGTCATACCACTGAAGAAGTTATGCCGATGTTGGCTGACTTGAACATTCCTTGCTACAAAGGCAGAGAGAATCGCCAAGCCACTCACGAAGACTATACTATCAAGTTTGTTACAGATTCTGATCTTTCCAATGAAATTCGTCGCCAGTTTGTTGATATTGACCCTATTCATATCGCAAGTCTTATTGATCGTAAGATTCCGGCAGAAGATGATTTCTTTATTGTAGACGGCATCAATTTTCGACCAATTTTAACGCAAATCATTTCTTCAGAGTTAGATGCAGATCGCATGGATTATTTAGTGCGCGATAGTTATTTTACTGGCGCTCCATATGGTAAAGTGGATGTAGACTGGTTGATTTCTAGCTTAAGCTATCACCAAGTAGATGGAAGATTGCAACTCGCCATCAATCGCAAAGCAATCTACACTTTTGATGACTTTTTAATTTCACGTCACCATATGTACTTACAAGTTTACTTTCACCATAAAGCCATTGTTTATGATGAAATGCTTCATCGCTACTTAACTTCAGAAGAGTGTTCTTATAAATTACCGGCAGATATCAATGAGTATTTACTATATACAGACTCCCATTTATTCGAACACCTGCGCCTAGCAAAATCTTCCTGGGCAAAACGAATATCACAAAGAAAGCCTTTTAAAGTATTACTAGAGATTCACCATCTCGGAGAAACCACTCGCACCGATCAAATTTCTAAAACTTTAGATGAAGCAGAAATACCAAAAATCGTTGCTTCCTCAACCGCTCGCTTGTCGAAATATCACAACACAGCCAGTGAGGATAACTTTTTGCAAATCTATGTGACCGATCAATACGACCACCAAACAAAGCCTTTTCCTATCGAACAAGTAACTAAGGTGTTTCAATCCTACGAAGGTACTCGTTGCGTAGACCGTATTTACATTCCTCCAGAAAAGCACGAAGAGGCAAAGGCCTTATTCCCTAAAATTGATATTGGACAATAATAAAAACTTTGTTCAAGGCTTTACTTAGGAAATTGTTCTGGCTTTATGCTTGGGTTGAGAGCTTTATAAAAAGTGGAAGAGATTTCCTTTAAGAGCAAAAGCTTTACAGCATATGCAATCACAATCATTGGCAGCAATCTTTAAAAAGCTCGGTGAGATTATCTGCTAAACGAGTAAAATCCAGCGCTTTCAATAATACAAAGACCATTTTAATTCTTTGGTTTTCTTTTAAAGCTAATTGTTTGAGAATTTAAAAATTCGAACAAAACCTTTCCAACAAGTTTTTTCCAAAACTTATTGGTGTTTATCTTTAAAAGACGAAAGCATTACAAGCCGAATTGAAGTAAAACAGTTTTTACAAAAGTCTTTTGTCTCAAAATAATACGTTATCTAATAATACTGAGAGACAATTAGACTCTTACAAGCTTCCACAAATTTAATTTCCTAATCAAGCAATGCTCTTTAAAGCTTGAGCCCAGTAGTTCCGATAGTTTAGGTATGAAAAACTCAGATTCTGGCTTCAGCTTAGTAGAACTAATGGTGTCCGTTGCAATCGTAGGCATTCTGTCAGCGATTTCAGTTCCCAATATTGTCGCATACAGCCGAAGAGCAAATCAAAAAGAAGGCCTAGCGATGATGGCGAGTCTTTACGGTAATATGCGGACCTCAAGAGCTCAGTTGGAGTTTTTCCCCGGTGATTTTGTGGCTGCTGGCTTTAGACCTGAGGGATTAATTAACTACCATGTCTACCTTCAAGATGCTGGAGGCTATACGCCACTCTACCCAACAAACTGGTATTGTAATGAAGCTTGCTTCACCACAAACGTAGTCAGCTGTGAGGTTTTTAGGACTGGAAGTTGTGATGCCAGTGGAACTTCCCTAGGGCAGCATATGGCCTGGACAGCTTCTCCTAATGCAACTGTAATCAATGGAACTTTGAAGGCCATTTGTGATCCTGGCTATCCCGATGACCAAAGCTTTCTGGCTTGTGCATATGGAGATCTTGGTGGAGACAATCCGAGTGTCATCTCTGTAGATGAAGGAAAAAACCTTTTAATCCTACAAGATGGTACGGTAAGCAACTAGCTTTTTAAAGTTCTACTTGCGGCTTAATCCCTGATTTGGCAATTTAGAATAGTTCTTAGCTATAAAAATCAGCGCTAAGAAAAACAAACTAGCAGCAACAATATACGGACTCGTCTTACCAATGGCTTGATAAACAAAGCCACCAGCTGCCGGTCCAATGATTCGTCCCAGTGCCGACATGGATTGATTCACTCCCATCAATTGCCCCTGCTCATTGGCCTCCCCAGAAAGAGAAATACTTCCTAAAAGAGACGGATTTAATAAGCCATATCCTAAGGCCAAAATCGTTTGAACCACCAACATCGACCAAACGCCTGTGGTAAAAGAAATGCCCGCCATACCGATTACCGACATGATCAATCCAATTACCAGAAGCTTTCGTTCACCGTATTTAGGCATCCATTTACGAATCAGATAACCTTGGGTAAACACCATCATCAAACCAATATAAGCAAAGCCATAGGATGCAAAACTTAGAGACCAATCAAACTGTTCTTTTACAAAAAGAAACATCGTGGACTCCATATGAGCCATTGCCACCGTTGACAACAAAGTAGTAAATAACAAACTTCCTAAAAGCGGCTTGGTTACAAATCTTGAAATTTGTTTTACTCGTGAGCTGCGTTTTGGCAAGTTTTGGCGCATTTCTGGAGTTAAACTTTCTTTCAAGATTTTTATCGCACAGAAAAAATTTAAAAAACAAATTCCACTTGCTATTAAAGCAGAAAAATTCAAACCAAAAGGCGCTTCCGTTCCTAAACTTCTACCGATGTCTCCGAAGATTCCACCGATGAAAGGACCAAATACAAAGCCCATACCAAAAGCAGCACCGATCAAACCCATACCTTTTGAACGTGAGTCCTTATCTGTAACATCGGCGATATAAGCCATAGCCGTTGATATGTTGGCACCAAAAATACCTGCCAATGCTCGTGAGGCATAAAGCATCCACAACTCAGTACTATAGGCATAAAAGAGAAAACTCAAACTAGAGCCGAATAAAGACAAAAGTAAAATTGGTCTACGTCCAACTCGATCACTCAGTTTCCCCCAAAATGGTGAAAAAATAAACTGCATCAAAGAGTAGATGGTCATCAATAAACCAATCTCTAAAGGACTTGCTCCTAAATCCTTGGCAAGATAGGTCGAAAGAGGAATGATCATTCCGAAACCTACTAAATCCATAAAGACGATTAAAAAGATAATTCCTAAAGCTTTTTTGCTAGCCTTTTTTTCCATTGTGATCCTTAATAAAATAAGCTTACACGAGTAATGATTCTTTGTTTATAATCACTCTCATTTGGGAAACCATAACCTATTACGCAATTTACATTTTCGGCAAAGCGTAAATGAGCTCCTAGTAATAAATACGCGAAGGCATTATTACCACTGATCCATTCAATAGCCAGTCGTCCAGTATCATCAGTAAGTTGGCGATAGTAGCCAAACATCAATCCACTATTGCTTTTCTCACCATCGCTATCAACGAGGCGCTTACTAGAACCAAAATACAAACCAACTCTTGTACTTTCATTTTTTCGAGTAAAAACTTCGGCAAGACCATAAAGAATTTGAAAGTTTCCATCAGATCCAAGAGCAAAATTTCTCAGGCCAAAAGCCGATTTCCATCGCGAGTTTTCGGAAGGAGCATAAACACCTTTTACATTTAATTGCAGAGAATCTGAAAACTTTTCGCCAACAGGTTCCATATAATCAGCACCCGCTTCCATCGACCATTGAGCATTTTCAAAAACTCCTAAAGTCGCACCTAAACTTGACCAATGATTGTTTCCAGAGGCATTCTTTTCAAAAGTATATTCCTGCTGAACATCAATTCTTAAATAATTTTTTTGCATTACGGTGGCACTAGGAATCCACAGGTCGTTGCTTGGTAAAGCCTGCGCTATTTGCGCAAAAAATAGGACACTAAGGATAGCGTAAATTTTCATCATTTCTTGTTCTCCCTTGGCAGTACTTTAGACTAGCTGAGAAACCTTGCCAATCAACTTTTCACACTACTTTATAGACAAGAAAACACTGAGTGCTTTTCTTGCTTTGAATTTGAGGTACAATAGATATCAATGCTACGTATCTTTGCCTTTCTCATAGTTTCACAATCGGTTTTTGCTAGCTCCTGGCAAGCAGCATATTTGTTCGACTTTTATTCTACGGAAGCTAACTATAATACATTGGAAGAAGAAGAAAGCTTGGGAACAGGAAAGTTTTATGAACTTTATACTCAACGCCTTGATCTTTACTATCGTTATAACAAAAATTGGCGAGTTCTCATTGGTTCAGAGCTTAACTATGCGAGATCTTCGGATAACATAGACGAACGAAGCAATTTTTTGCCGAACAATTTGAATCTTGGTGCAGAATGGGGCATGCCTACCAAGTATGGAAACTTTAGCATTGGAAATAACAATTACTTCTCTCTCTTTAATGTAGATGCAAATACAGATGAGGCTTTAGTTGGAGAAGGAGCTAGTCTGATTCATTTGTATGGAATGTACCAGCTTCAAATCGGTAATCGCCTTGGTCTACACACAAAAATTGGCTATATGTCTCGAACAGATGGTCGCTCAGATCTGAGTACTTATGAAGCCAACCTGCGACTTATCACAATGCCTTTGATTTTAGCCATCGGTGTAGAAGCTTATACTTCCATTACCGATGATGAATTGGTCAATAGCCAAATCACTCGCGACAATGTTACTGAGAACGTCAATGGTGGAAGCTACCATTTTTACTCGGTGAACCCATCTCGGATGGATTTGGTTCTTTGGGGAAATTATGCCTTCAGTGAAAGCGTGGCCGCAAGAATCGGATACAAATCTAGCTTAAGCGGAAACAATACATCAAAAGGTTCTTCCATCTTCTTTAACTTTTATGTAAATTTTGGTGGAAACGATTTTGCCAATGAAGCTTTAGGAATGAATGGCTATAGCATTGATGAATTTGGTGATTTCAAAATTTTAGCGGATGAATACAAAGAAGAAAAATACTTCGAAAAACCAAAAAAGAAAAAACGACGTCGTCGCATTCGTAGACCAAGAAGAAAAAAACTAAAATCCATTGAAGACGATATCTAATATAAAAAACTAAGCATAATAATTAACGAACTCCAAAGGCATCAAAAAAATCACGGATGTCTTTTTTTGCCTGGCAAATATCATCGCACTCAATAAATATCGATTTATGCCGACTCAACTCCCCTTTTAGCAATTGAAACGAATATTTTTTAAGACTTTTTTTCAGAAACTTTAGCAAGACTTTGTTAGCCTTACCATCCACAGGTGGAGCTGCTAAACGAATTTTTATTTCATCATTCACCAAGCCCACGACTTCTGTCTTTTTAGCAGCTGGCTGAACGTATAGTTTTAAGATAAGACCTTGGTTTGACTCAGCTAGATAAGACACGAACACCCTGACCCTTGACCTGTAATCGAGACAATCTTATATTTCTCTTTATCCCTTAACAAGGAATCTTTAAAATAGGAGGAGTCATGGGACGTGGCGATAACAAGAAAACTTTAAAAACAAGACAGAAAACTGAGCAAAGAAAAAAGAAAGAGCGCGAAAAGCGTAAGTCAGAAGCTGCTAAAAAGAAAAAGTAGTAGCCTTTGCTCAGCGATCTAAGAGAGGGCCGCATGAACAAATTAATACTACTTCTTATTAGCTTTATGGCATTGAGTTTTTCAGCCAATGCCCAAAACATCCGCCCTGCGGGTTTAAATGCCTACGCTGGCTTTGGCTTCGCCGAGTTTAGCATCGACGAAGACGGAAGCCAAAACCTCAGAATGGATCGCGGATTAAGCGCGAGCATCGCTGGAGAAAGGGGTTTCGAAGTTTTAAACTCCTACCTAACTTTCACCATCAATCTTTTAAAATCAGAAGGAAACTCCAACTACTCCTATACTCCTCTTGGAGGAACTACAGTGACGGCGACGAATGTGAGCTTTAGCTCGGATTTGTTTCAGTTTGCCTTGGGTTACAAGATAAAATTTATCGATGACTACTGGTTCCGCCCTTATGTGGAAGCTGGTGTAGTGGGTGGATACTACAATTTGAAATACAGTCTAAGTTCTGTGGATAGCGGAAATTTGAGCGATGCTAAAACCAAGGAAAGTCTTTTTGATAGCGGTAGCTACGCTGAGGCTGGCTTAGAAATCGACTTCTCCTCTGAGTTCGGCCTAAAAATCTCAGGACGCCAGATGAAAATGACCACCGCTAAGTTTGAAACTTTAAACAATAGCAAGCTTGGTTATACCGCCAAGGTTGTGTTCTTAAGCGTCATTCGCGCATTCTAAACTTTCAAAGTCTTAATAAAACTAGACCTTTTTGTAACTAGCCTCGATCCGAGGCTATTTTTTTTGGCAAGTATCGCTCTGGACTTGCACCAAGGTATGGCTTTGCTATGATTTAATCCTGGGGAAAAGACTCCCCGATCGCTAGATTCTCAGGGAGGAAAAGTCATGAAAATAGCTCCGATTGATATTGCTCATAAGAGTTTTAAGAAAAAAGCTTTTGGTTTTGACCAAGAAGAAGTAATGGAATTTTTAAGAGCTGTGGCTGATGAAATGGAAGATGTAATCCGCGAACGCAATGCCTTGAAAGAGCAAATGCGCGAAAAAGAATTGTCCATTCTTGAGTACAAAGAAAGAGATAAAACTCTTCGCGACACCATCGTTACAGCTCAGCGTATGTCTGAAAAAGTAAGAGAAGATGCCGAAACTGAAGCTCGATTAATTTTAAACGATGCAAATCAAAAAGCCGACATCATCGTAAAAGATGCTCGTGATTCTTTAAAAGCCGTTTATCAAGAAATTACAGATATTAAACGTGCAAAGATTCAGTTTGAAAGTCATCTTAAGGCATTAGTAAATACCCACCTTAAGATTTTGGAGCAAGGCAACAGCATCTCCCCTAAGTTAGACTTTGTGGAAAACAAGAGCTCTACTACCACAAGCACACGCCCTACAGATCGAAAAGCGAGTGCACCGATTTCACCGGTTTCTACTTAAATGAGATTATACATTTAGAAATTAAAAAAGCAGATCCTAGGATCTGCTTTTTTTATAAAGTATTTCTCAAAATTCACTATTAAATTTCCGTAGCCAGTATGCTTGTGAGCAAGAACATTAAATTCATAAATGCTTTTAAGATCCAATTCTGTCAATTAAATGTAATGAGTGCTCCCTACAAAGTAGTATTTCAGTCTTGAAAGTACTTCAGAACCTTCTTCTAATTCACTGATGGCATGAATCTCTTTGGTCGTTGGGTCGATCGTAATAAATGGTAAAAATGAGTTATAAATGCTTTTGCCAAAATGAACCTCAGCTTTCGCGTTCACTGCTCTCAAAACTCGATAAACTCCTTGAGACAACTGTGTGTTAGCACGAAGCTTTGGTCTTGGAATTAATTCTCCCGAGTTTAAGTTTTTTGCCTTAACCAGCTGGCGACAAAAAAAGACCTACATAGCTAGTAATACTTTCATAAAATCGACTCTACTTTTCATAAATTCTCCAGTATATCTTAGGCTTTGCAGTTTGTAGGCCAAACCCAAACTTTTTAAGTAAAAAGACGTATTTCCTCATTGAAAAATGATACTAAGGAGCAGAGAGTTAAAT
>CERX01070877.1_pt1 | contig 50395 bp, 45 predicted proteins | sample 350251 | NCBI WGS metagenome assembly CERX01 (sample SAMEA2621044, study PRJEB7988) | marine metagenome | biome: marine biome (ENVO:00000447); feature: deep chlorophyll maximum layer (ENVO:xxxxxxxx); material: "saline water (ENVO:00002010), including plankton (ENVO:xxxxxxxx)" | depth 50 m
GGACATTCTTCTGATCGATCAATAATATAACGTATTGATTCAGGAGAATCGATTGGTGGATTTGTATTTGGCATGGTGCAAACACCTGTAAAACCACCCGCAAGTGCAGCTAAAGAGCCAGAATTTAAATCTTCCTTATCCTCTCCACCGGGCTCTCTAAAATGAACATGTAAATCAAAAAAACCATGGGTTATTTTCAAATTTTTACAATCAATAATTTCAGATGATTTTGGAGCAGATATCTTTCCAACAGTCTTTATCTTGCCATTTTCAATATGAATATCCCCCTTTTTCTCAGAATTATTAAAAGGATCAATGATTGTACCATTTTTTAAAACTACATTTTTTTTAAGTTTTGAAATTTTCATTTAACTAGATTCCTCTTCAGGCTTTCCACCTAACAATAGATATAAAATCGCCATTCTTGATGCAACGCCATTTAAAACTTGATCCAAAATAATTGCTTGATCGCTATCTGCGATAACGCTATCAATCTCTACACCTCTATTCATTGGACCAGGGTGCATGATTACAATTTCTTTCTTGTGCTTAGATAAGCGATCCTTTGTAATACCAAAAAGATTTCGATACTCACGAATAGATGGTAAAAGCCCACCCTTCATTCTCTCTCGCTGAATTCTTAAAACATTTAGTGCATCAGCCCATTCAATCACCTCGTCAACGTTATAATTAATTTTGACGCCTAATTCTTCAGCAAATGGAGGAATTAAAGTTGATGGTCCGCATAAAGTAACTTCAGCGCCCATCGTTTGAAGACCATAAATATTACTAAGCGCAACTCTGCTATGTGATATATCTCCTAGTATGCCAACTTTTAAACCTTCTAAATAGCCAAATTTTTCATGCAAACTCATCATGTCTAGTATAGCTTGAGTAGGATGCTCATGTGTTCCATCTCCTGCATTTATAACAATTGCATCAATGTACTTTGTAAGATGCAGTGGTGATCCAGGCGTAGGGTGCCTCATAACTACAGCATCAATTTTCATTGCTTCAATATTTTGTACGGTATCTTTAAATGTTTCGCCTTTTTTTAAGCTAGATGTTGAAGCGGAGAAATTGACAGTATCAGCGCTCAATCTTTTTTGAGCAAGCTCAAAACTTATCCTTGTCCGCGTGGAATTTTCAAAAAAAAGATTAACAATAGTTTTACCCTGTAAAGAAGGTACTTTTTTTATTGGCCTATCTAAAATTTCTTTAAATCTAAATCCTGTATCTATTATTGTCTGGATATCTTCTCTAGGATAATCTTTAAGCCCTAGCAAGTGAGTATTTTTCATTTTTTATCCTTGTACTTAATCAGGGTCACAAAATCTTTGCCATCAACTTCTTTTAGTTCAACTTTTACATGTTCTCCATCATAGGTAGGAATATTAGCTCCAATAAAATCTGCTCTAATAGGAACCTCTCTATGGCCTCTATCAACCAACACAGCTAGTTGAATTTTATTAGGCCTTCCAAACGAATGTAGCTCATCCATAGCGGCACGAATTGTTCTCCCTGTGTATAATACATCATCAACAAGAATTAAAGTTTTATTATTAATATCATCATCTATGCTCGTACCTTGAACTTGAGGAACAACAAAGCGCTCTCTAAAATCATCCCGATGAAAGGTTATGTCTAAAGTTCCAATAGGGATTTTAGATCCAGATATTTTTTTGATATGGGATTGTAATCGCTGAGCTAAAGGTTCTCCTCTAGTTAGAATCCCAATTAAAATAATTTCATCTACTGCATTATTTCTTTCAAGAATTTCGTGAGCCAACCTGATAATCGATCGATTAATAGCTGGAGGATCAAGTATTTTTTTTCTACTACTTTGCTGCATAAAATAAAAAACCTCTAAATATAATTTGACTCGCACTGAGACAAGATATTAAGAGGCATCACTACTCTTACCTTCTCTCAGGAATGGTTTAAAGAGCTACCAAACTTAAATAAAATTAATTTAAGGAAGTTGATATTTTTTCAACAATTTGACTTAAATCAATATTAGGATTCATTTTAATATTTAAATTGATCTTCTCTTTTTTAAACCATTTAATTTGTTTTATTGCAAACTGCCTCGTCCTTGTATTGATTTTATTTTCAAGCTCTTTGATCGTTATCTCGCCATTTAGGTAACACATAATCTGAGAGTATCCAATAGAATCGATGGGGTGGACATTTAAGTTCGGGTAATTACTTTTTAATTTTTTTACCTCTTGTACCCATCCATCTTTTAACATTTTTGATGTTCTTTCAGCGATTCTTTCTTCAATTTCACCTCTATCCCATTTTAAATAAATAGAAAAGAGATTTGGGACTGGAGCAGAATTCTTCTTTTGCTCAGCAAAATGAACCGATGGCGTTTTCCCTGTCGTTTCAAATATTTCCAAGGCTCGAACAAGTCTTTTCTTATTATTAGCGTGTATATGTTTTGAGTATTCGTAATCTAATTCTTTTAAACGATCTAGCATTCTTACTCCGCCTTCATTTTCATATTTTAATTCGAGCTTTTTTCTAACACCTAATTCTGAGCGGCTACTTTCAAAAATACCTTTGGAGATTGCTCTAAAATAAAGACCAGATCCACCACAAATAATTGGAATTTTATTTTTTAATTTTATTTTTTCAATACATCTGACTACTAGCTTAGCGTACTCACCAGCATTTATTGTTTCATTTATAGGCTTCACTCCAATCAGGTGGTGTTTAATAGTCTTTTTTTCAGAAGGATTAGGTTGAGCTGTGCCAATAGAGATATCTTTATAGATTTGACGCGAGTCCAAACCTATTATTTCACCATTAATTTTTTTTGCTAAGTGAATTGCGAGAGTAGTTTTTCCGCTAGCTGTTGGACCAATAATTACAGGAACTGCTTCCATTTTAAATTCTAGAAATTATTTTCTATTGAATTTATTTTCAATCTCATTTAACGAAATTTGAATTAGTATTTCGTTGCCATTCGGACAAATAAATGGTTCATTTGTTCCAAACAATCTATTAACTAATTCAACCATTTCACTATTGCTTAAGCTATCACCATTCTTAATGCATGCTCGATTTGAAAAACTTAGCGCAATTGCTTCTTCTTTAGAAAGTTCTTTATTTGTCATTAGCTTAAAGTCTTCAAGCATTTGGTTGACTATTTTAATTTCATTTCCCCATAACATTTCCGATGGTATTGATTCAATTATAACAGAATTTTTATCATGTTTTTTCATATTAAAACCAATTCTATTCATATAAGGTAACGCATCTAATAAGTCTGAAAAATTTTCAGATTCAAATTTTAATTTCTTTGGAAATAGCAACGTTTGAGATGAAAATGAAGATGAAATAAGGGATTTTATTGCCCCATCATATAAAATACGTTGATGCGCAAGGGACTGGTCAATAATTACAATAGCAGATTCAATTGGTGAAACGATATATCTACTATTAAGCTGCCAAATCTTATTTAAATCAATATTAGAAGGAAGATTGTTTTCCTTTTCAGCTAATTTGGATACATATGATTTAGCTCTATCAATGGCTTCTGTAAATTTATCATTCATTGTGAATTTATAATTTTATCTATTTCAGATTTAGCTGATTGGTATGATTTTTCAACCTCTTTATTCATTTTATCTAATTTTTTTTTCATTTTAGTTTGATAATTTTTATCATCAAGACTTGATAAATTGATCATAACGTTCATTGATGCTCCTTTAAATCCAGCCAGTGCAGATTCACATGCAACACCAACATCGCTAATTGAGTTTGGGTTTCCTTTTTTACTGAGAGGAGTACTCAGCTGTAGAACTTTTAAACATAAAGATGCAACCTCGTATGGAATATCAATAGCTAATTGATAGGCATTTTTGAGCGATAAATTTTTAATCTTTTTTTCTTCAATCGTTGCTGACGGAAGTTTATTTGAGAGCATTATTGAATTAAAAGCATCAGTATCTTCATCAATTAACCTGGTAAGTCTTTCCTTCAATGATTGTGCTTCAACTCCTAGATCGCTCATTTCTTCTTTTAAATGAATATAATCTTTCTTTTGAAATGTAAGTGAGGCTACCATTGAACATAATGATGCGCTCAGTGAGCCTAATAATGCAGAGACGGAGCCACCGCCAGGGGCAGGACTATTTGTAGATACTTCATCAATTAGTTCCGATGTTGATAAATCAACTAGCTTATCCCCTTCTTGACGTATCGCATATTCGATTATTTTTTTGGTTGGGTTGAATTTCTCCAAATCATTTAACCCCAATGACTGCACCGCAACTTCAATAATTTCTTTTTCAGATAAACCAAGTGAAGAATTCTGTTTCTTTAAATAATATCTGCCAGCCATGGTTAAAGCATCTAGCGGAATTAAACCAACCAGCTCGCTCCCTGTTACTCGAACCCCACGCTTTCTTGCTAATTCGCATGCTGCATCAAAAACATCATGGATTGATGACTCTTTATAATTGTTAAAATTAATTGATATTTGTGCACGATTGTAGTCCTCAATATACCAACCAACCGCTTTTACATCTTTGAACATCCCTTTGATTTTTACTGGAGACCCGTCATTGTTTCTTACAATTTCTCCATCAAGTAGATTTGGCGATACTGGATTTGGTTTACGCTTACTCCTACCTTTTTCTCTAAGTTCAAAAGCTATATCCGTAGCTAAACGCTGGTCTTTTGTATTAAGATTAATATTGTAGGCAACCAAAAAATTTCTCACACCAATTACAGTCGCTCCCGATTTATGATTCAAATCAGATGGACCATAATCTGGTTTCCATTTGGGATCTTTAAGTTTTTTAGATAAGCCCTCATACTCTCCAGCTCTAATATCAGCCAAGTTAGATCTTTTTAAGTTGCTAGCTGATTTTTCATAAAGATATACTGAGATATTTAATTCATTAGCTACTCTTTGGCCAATTTCATGCGATAAATCAATACATTCTTCGATAGATACTCCTGAAATAGGGATAAGTGGACATACATCAGTAGATCCCATTCTAGGATGAGTGCCCTTGTGATTCGACATATCAATTAATTCAGAAGCAACTTTTATCGATTGAAATGCTGCTTCTTTTACTGCATCAGGGGGCCCTACAAAAGTTACAACTGTACGATTTGTATCACGGCCAGGATCAACGTCTAACAAAGAAATACCTTCTACGTCTTCAATTGACCGTGAAATCGAAGATATTATCTCATTATTTATACCTTCGCTAAAATTTGGAACACATTCTACTAACTTCATTCTGCAACCTGAGAAATTTTTAATAGATAATTCATCATTAGAACTACTGCAATTAGTGATAAGATTGTTCTAATTAATGATCTTTTATATCTACGAATTGGAATTATTCTTTTGAAAAGTCTTTTCATTTACAGGACCACGAATAATATCCAGAAAAATTTTATAAAAGGACTCATCACGATCCCTATTATAGATACACCCGTAAACATTCCAAACAAAATTAAACCCATTAAGATTTGTGGTCCATACATTTGAAGATTCATTACTAATTGTGGATTTTTTTTAATCATAATTCCAGAGAATATTTGCGATCCATCTAGAGGGGGAATTGGAATCATATTAAAAACAGCTAAATTAATATTGATTATAGTAAAATACTCTAATATTGTTGAATATGGGTCCATTCTGAAGCCTATTATTCTTAATAGAGTGCCACCAATAAAAGCAAGTAAAAGATTTGCGGCTGGACCAGCAAATGATATTTTCATCATATCTGTCCTTGGATTTGCTAAATATCTTGTGTCTACAGGCACAGGCTTTGCCCATCCAAACCCAACAAACAGTATCATTAATGATCCAAGTGGGTCTAAATGAGCAGTGGGATTAAGTGTTAAGCGTCCCTGATACTTTGCAGTTGGATCGCCAAGTTTATTTGCAACCCAACCATGCGCAAACTCATGAAAAGATAAAGCTATAAGTAAAATGGGGATTAAAAGTACTAAAACTTCTGGTTGGTCAAATAATCGTAACAACATTAGTCAAATCTTGGGTGAAAGGTGCGATGCACCTCTTTTAAGTGTTCTTTATCAAGGTGGGTATAGATCTGTGTTGTTGAAATATCTGCATGTCCCAGCATTTCCTGAACTGATCTTAAATCAGCTCCTCCTTCAAGCAGATGTGTAGCGAATGAATGTCTTAGGGTATGAGGGCTTATATCTTTTGTAATTTCAGCTGTGCTCGCCCATTTTTTTAATAAAATCCAAATCATCATCCTGGTCAGCTTTCTACCATTTCGACTCAAAAAGAGCTCACCGGTATTGGGGTTTTTTTCAGCGAGAGCAGGCCTTTCTTTATTGATATAATTTTTTAAATTTTTTCTAGCAATCGGGCCAATCGGTACAAATCTTTGACGATCTCCTTTACCATCAACACGAATCATTTCTGAATCCCAAAGAATATTGGCTATTTTAAAATTGCATAACTCAGTTACGCGAAGGCCGCAAGAATACATCATTTCAAAAATGGCAAGGTCTCTCATAAACATTGGAGCTTTTTTAGGAATGAAATGTAATATCCTATCAATTTCTTCTACAGAGAGTACACTAGGAAGTTTTCTAGGAACCCTTGGAGTATCAATTTGCAAAACCGGGTTATCGCTCATTTTACCCTCCGAGGCTAAATATTTATGGTATGTTCTAATGCAAGAGATTGCACGTTTAATAGAGTTGGGTGAAATTTTTTCAGCATTTAAATAGCGTATATAAGCTCTTAAATTTCTTTGGGTAACTTTAGTAATGTCATCTAATCTTTGACGTTTTTCTATAAACAAATGATATTTCTTCAAATCTCTTTTGTATGATAATATTGAATTATTTGCAAGGCCTCTTTCGACTCTTAATAATTCAAGAAATTCTCTTATAAACTCACGCATATTTACCTTAAAAAATTATGTTCAGTTAGCTCACATAAAATATGCTCAACTAAAAGGTGGCCCTCCTGAATTCGCTGGGTATCATCAGATGGTATTGAGATTAAAACTTCACCCATCCCTTTCATTTTGCCCTGTTTTTTTCCTGTCAAAATTATAGTTTTAATCTTTTTCGATTTGGCTGTTTTGATAGCATTTAAAACATTAATTGAGTTTCCGCTCGTTGATATAGCCACCAAAATATCACCAGCATCTGCTATTCCTTCAATTTGTCTTGAAAAAATTTCTTCGTAATTAGAATCATTTGACCAAGCAGTAATAAATGAAGAATCTGTAGTCAGTGCTATAGATGGTATCGGCATTCTTGTATGACTTCTTAATCCACCCATTAGCTCGGCTGCCATATGCTGGGCATCTGCTGCTGAGCCACCATTACCACACCATAGAATCTTTTTACCGTTATTTATAGAATCAATCATCATTTTAGATGCTCTACTTATATCATCAACACATTCTTGTAGCATTTGAAGCTTAACATTAGCACTATTTTGGATAATCTGACGAACATCGAGTGTCATTGTATATGCCCCTCATAATCATCGCTTGACATCAATCCATTATATTCGTTTGAATCCTTTATTTTTACTTTAATTATCCACCCTGATCCATAAGGGTCTGAATTGATAAAATTTGGGCTATCTTCTAAAGATGAATTAACTTCTATAATATCTCCAGAAACTGGGGCAAATAAATCTGCAACAGTTTTTACCGCTTCAATTACACCAAAAGTTTCATTTTGATTAATTTCAGAATTAATATCAGGAAATTCTACAAAAACAATGTCGCCTAATTGGCTTTGCGCATAATCTGTGATGCCAATCGTAGCAGTTTCACCATCAAGCGATACCCATTCATGCTCTTTAGTGTATTTAATATCGTTAGGTGTATTCATAACTATTTTTCCCCATCATTATATTTAAAATTTTTTAAAAAGTTTGTATCAAAATTACCAGATCTAAAGCCCTGATCTTTCATAATCGCCTGATGAAATGGTACAGTTGTTTTAGGTCCTTCAATAATTGTTTCCTCTAACGCTCTTTCCATTCGATTAATTGCTGATTCTCTATCTGGTGAATGGACAATTAGCTTGCCTAGCAATGAATCATAGAATGGAGGAATTTCATATCCTGCATAAGCATGGGAATCAATACGAACACCTTTGCCTCCAGGTAAATGGAAACTAGAAATAGGTATAGCTGAAGGAGCAAAGTTTTTAGCTGGATCTTCCGCATTAATTCTACACTCAATTGAATGTCCTCTAAGTTTCATTTTGTATAAATAATTAGGAAATTTTTCACCAAAATGAGTTTTAATTTGCCATTTAATTAGATCAGCACCTGTTACCATCTCTGTTATAGGATGCTCAACTTGAATTCTTGTATTCATTTCCATAAAATAAAAGTCTTTATTTTTATCTAATAAAAATTCAACTGTACCTACACCGACATAATCAACAGCTTTAGCTCCAGCGATTGCTGCATCACCCATTTTTTTTCTTAATTCTTCATTTACTGCAGGAGATGGAGATTCTTCAATTAATTTTTGATATCTTCTTTGAATTGAGCATTCACGTTCTCCTAGACTAACAACATTACCATTCATATCAGCTAATATTTGTATTTCAATATGACGAGGATTCTCTACAAATTTTTCAATATACATGTCACCATTACTAAAAGCATTCAAAGCTTCCGAGCTTGCAGTAGTGAAAGCACTTTCAATTTCATTTTCATCATATACTAATCTCATTCCACGACCGCCTCCTCCAGCGGACGCCTTAAGCATTACAGGATACCCAATATCCTTAGCGATTTTTTTAGCTTCTTCAGGATTTGATAATATGCCTTCATTTCCAGGAATGACAGGTACCCCAGCAGATTTCATAGTTTTTTTTGCTTTTGATTTATCACCCATAGCATCAATAATATTAGGCTTAGGGCCAATAAATGCAAAGCCGTTGTCATCACATATTTTTGAAAAATCAGCGTTCTCTGCTAAAAAACCATAGCCTGGGTGAATAGCGTCAGAATTAGTTATTTCACCTGCAGAAATTATATTTGGAATACTTAAATATGAATCAGCGCTTAAAGGGGGTCCAATACAAACAGCTTCATCTGCAAATTTGGTGTGCAAAGAATTTTTATCAGCAGTTGAGTAAACAGCAACTGACCTAATTCCTAGCTCATGACATGCGCGTATAATACGCAAGGCGATCTCACCGCGATTTGCAATTAAAATTTTTTTATACATTTGTTAAGAAGGGTTTATCTTAAACAAGGGCTGATTATACTCTACAGGTTCACCATTTTTGATAAGGATTTCTGATATTACACCACTGTGTTCAGCTTCAATTTCATTCATTATTTTCATAGCTTCTATAATACATAAGGTATCACCTTTTTTTACTTCAGCGCCTTTTTTGATAAAAGCATCCGCATCTGGTGAAGGGGCAGCGTAAAATGTTCCAGGCATAGGTGATAGAATTTCATTAGTATTGGATGAAGTTGAGCTATCAACTGAGCTTGTTTTTTGTTCTGTTTTTATTTCTTCAGAAAAATCTGAAAAATTATTTTTAGAATTTTCATCTACAACGTTTAGCCCAGGGGACTTTACCACCCTAAATTTTCTACCCCAAAAGTTAACTTCAATCTCATTAACATCGCTATTTTCTAGGATATAAATAATTTCTTTTAATTTATTTTGCCACATAGTTTTCTCATAAAATATTTATGTATAACGATTAGAAGATACGATTAAGTTTTCACCCTTTCAATATATTCTCCAGAACGCGTATCTATCTTAATCAAGTCACCATTATCAATAAATAATGGAACTTGGATAGAATAATCGGTCTCAACGGTTGCAGGTTTAGTGGCTCCAGTTGCAGTATTCCCTTTAACACCAGGCTCTGTTTCAATAACTTCAAGTACAACATGCGCAGGTAATCTAATATCAAGAACTTCATCATTATCAAATAACAAATCAACATTCATACCAGGTTTTAAATAATTCCGATTATCATTAATTTGATCATTAGATACATTAAACTGTTCATAGGTTCCACTATCCATAAAGATATAAGAATCAGAATCATTATAAAGAAATTGCATTTCTTTAGCCTCTATTTTTAAAAACTCTAATTTTACCCCTGCATTAAAGGTTTCATCAATTATTTTTCCAGAAGATATATCTTTTAGTTTTGTACGAACAAAAGCAGGTCCTTTACCAGGTTTAACATGGAGAAATTCGACAACTTTCATTCGTTTATTTTTATGAAGAATAACCGATCCATTTTTTATATCAGATGTATTTGCCATTTTATTTCCTTAAAAGGGATGAAATCTATAACTTAATTTTCTTTTTTTATAATTTTTTGGAATTCTTCTATTTTGAATAAATAGCTTGACGATTTATCAACAAAATCAATTGCATCCTCCAGCTCTAAAAAGCATTTATCTCTACCGTGATCATATTTCGCATACTTAACTAAGTCTGACATAGATAAAATCTTAATTAAATTATTGATTAATCCCTCATCAAATGGGAAGATACTCCTATTTTGCTCTAATTCATTAGTTGACATCTCAAGTGTTCGTATAAAAAAACTATTTTCAATATATTCTCTAATAATAAACGATAATTTAATGTAAAAATCTTTTTTTTGACTTTTTTTAGCTAAGTCAGAACTTTTCAAATCTTCTAATTTTTTCTTTGCAATAAATACAGAATTTTCGGTTTTAAATGACGGCATATCGTCTATTTTTGGCGTTTTTAATCTTTTTTTCCAAAGAAGAATGATACTTAATAAAATAAAAAAAAGTAAAATAATCTGAATGAAACGACTAAATGATCTCCTTGAGTTAACAGGTACCGGTTCCTTAATAGGTAATATATCATTTGAAATATCTATTAAATCGGGGTTTTTTTCTTTAATTGATAAAATATCAATAGTTATTTGTTCTGAAGCCATTGAATGCAATAATAAGCTATCTTTATTCAAGATATTTAAATTTAATTCAGGAATAGCTATAGAACCTGTATCCCAAAAAACAATTTCTAATTCAGCAATAGAGGAATTATTTTGATATTTTGTTAATAAGCTTCTCAATTCCATTGAATTATCAAATTTCCATCGAGGAAATTGAATTAAATTGGAATCAGGATGATTAACATACAGTGAATATTTTATTGGTTCACCTATTGTGGTTTGCAATGTATCTACCTCAGTGACAATCTCAATAGAATTGAATGATTTTTCTTTAGAGCAAGCACTTAAAAAAAGGGTAGAAATTAAAATATACTTTTTCAGAGAATTAAGACCGTCTTTCTCTTCGATTAAAGAAACTCATAATCGGCTCAACATAGTCTTCGTTTGTTGAAATATTAATTACATCAAATTTATTTTTCTTACAGGTATTATTAAATTTTTCCCAATTTTCACTAATCGATTTTTTTGATATCTCCTTTTCTTTTTTTGATGAAGTGTCTACCCAAAATTCATTTTCATTTTCTGGATCAAATACTTTAATCAAACCAATGTCAGGCAATCTTATTTCAGCAGGATCATAAATTCGAATTCCAATTAAATCATGCTTTTTATTCGCAAGCTTTAGTGAGCTCCAGAATCCATTATCTATAAAATCTGAGATCAAAAAAACAACCGCTTTTCTTTTTGATACATTCATTAAAAAATCTATTGCATTGCGAATTGCGGTACCCTTTTTGGAAGATTTATGATAAAGCACCTCCCTGATTACTCTAAGTATATGAGATTTATTTTTTTGGGGGGAAATATATTTTTCAACTTCAGAGCTAAATAATATTAATCCTACCTTATCTTGGTTTTTTATTGCTGAAAATCCCAAAACTGCAGCAATTTCTGCGGCAAGATCTGATTTGAGCTGGTTAGCTGTACCAAATCCTCCAGAATGGCTTACATCCACCATAATATAAACTGTAAGTTCTCTTTCTTCTTCATAGATTTTGACAAAAGGGGCATTGTTTCTTGCGGTTACATTCCAATCAATCATCCTGATGTCATCACCGGGATAATATTCCCTTACTTCTGAAAATGTCATCCCTTGACCTTTAAATGCAGAATGATACTCGCCCCCGAAAAGATCATTAACTAAACCTTTTGTTCGTATTTCTATATGCTTAACCTTTTGAATTATTCTTTTTGGTATCATACTATCAATTTCAAAAAAATCTATTTACTTAGTATTATAAAAAAATTAAGGGATTTCGATAGAATCAAATAATCTTTGAATTATATCTTCGGATGTTAATTCTTCCGCTTCGGCTTCATAAGTTAGTATTATTCTATGACGTAAAACATCTGTACCAATATATCTTACATCTTCCGGGGTTATATAGCCTCTTCCCTCCAAAAAGGCCCTGGCTTTCGAAGCAAGAATTAAATTGATTGTAGCTCTTGGACTTGCACCATACTGGATTAGTTGGGACAAATCTCCAAGGCCGTACTTAGTAGGATTCCTAGTAGAAAAAACTAGATTAAGTACATAATCCTCAACTTTTTCATCAACATAAATATCGTTGATTGATTTTTGAGCTTTAATTATTGAAGTTGCTTTTATTGTTGATTTTTTTTGCTTTACAATATCTGTCCTTGCGGAGGATCTTAAAATCTGACGCTCTTCATCTTTATGGGGATAATCAACTTTTAATTTCAACATAAACCTATCAACTTGAGCCTCAGGAAGCGGGTATGTTCCTTCTTGTTCTATGGGATTTTGTGTAGCTAGGACTAAAAATGGATTGTCTAACTCATAAGTTGATTCACCAATTGTTACTTGTCTTTCTTGCATCCCTTCAAGTAGGGCGCTTTGTACTTTAGATGGTGCTCTATTTATTTCATCTGCTAAAATTATATTTGAAAAAATTGGACCCTTTCTTGTTTCAAAACCACTTGTTTTTTGATTAAATATTAAGGTACCAATTAAATCAGCAGGGAGCATATCTGGGGTAAACTGAATACGCTGAAAACTTGTATTTATTGATTTAGCAAGAGTATTTACAGTGAGAGTCTTTGCCAGGCCAGGCACACCCTCAAGAAGTATATGGCCATTTGCCAGCATACCAATCAATATTTTATCAATCAATTCATTTTGACCTACAATAACTTCACCAATAGCCTTTTTTAATGAAGGTATAAATTTTGAATCTTTAGCGATTCGGTCATTTATTTTAGATAAGCTAAATTCTGACATATTTTTTACTCTGTTAAATGTTTTAGTTCTGGAATTTGGTTTAGTTCAAACCCCATATATTTAATTTCAAATTCTACATCTTTTACCATTTCGTGATTCGGATATAGATTTATAAAATTTTCATATAGTGCTTTTGCAGAATCATATTCTTTGAGCTCATTTGAATAAATATATCCCTGCATGAATATAGAGAAAGGAACTTTATCGCTGTTTGGATGTTTTTCAGCAAATTTATCATACTCATCTATTGACTTCGAAAAGTCCTGCAAATCTCTGTAATAAATTTCAGCGATGAGATATTGTGCTTCAGAAGCTTTATTATCTTTGCTGAATTTTTTAATTATTTTATTTAATAATCTTAAAGCTTCTTTAGGCTTTCTTTCGCTACGCATTTGTTCAGCTTCTGAAAAATACTCATCCACCGATTTAAATGTATCGCAAGAATAAAAAAAGAGCGTAATAATTAAAATTGTAATAATGTTCTTCATTATAAGCTGAAATTTGTAGACCTTAAATTTATATGAATTTTATATATAGTGACTACATTGATTTAATAAAATTCTGATCATATTAATTTAAAATGCATATAAAAAACCTAATTGAATTTGATTAACACTAGAATCCTTTGAGTCTTGAGCATAATCTATTCTTAAGGGGCCTACTGGGAGATTTAATGTAATTGCAAATCCATAGTTCCAAAATAGATCATTATAATTTATTTCTGCTGACGAATTATAAATATTTCCACCATCAGCAAAAAATACTCCTCCAAGCCTCCAGGGCAATGGAAATCTCAATTCCAAATTGGTAAGAAACATAGCTGTTTTACCAGATGGAATGCTATTTGACTCATCTTCTTCATCAATTGCACCATCTCCATCATTGTCATAATTATCCGTTTTATTTGTTAAAAAGCGAAGCGGTCTTATTGCTCTGAGCGTATTGCTACCACCAAGATAAAATTTTTCGAATAAAATAGTTTCATATTGATCATAGGCATCCGACCACCCCACTATAGCGCCGCTATTAACCCTGGTAGCTAGTGTTATGTGATTAAAAATAGTGATATAATTTCTAAAATCAATACTGTACTTCACATATGATCTATTACCTCCAAGGGGTCCTCCATAGCTATCTAATCGCGCAATAATCACATTGCCACTTTTTGGATTTATAGGGTTATCTCGGTTATCTTGATTTAAATGAATCTTGAATTTTCTTTGCTCAATATCCTCACTAAATACCGCTGATTCATCAAATCGCTCAAATGTTGCACCTAAATCCAGGAATGATCTTTGCCGGTTCCATCTAAAAATATTTGAGTATTGAATACCAAATCTGCGAACGTAAGGCCCATATTCATCACCAAAGTTTTTAAATTGTTGGAAGAATAATTTTATTTGAGTTGGAAAATTAATCGATAAGGGTCTTTGATTTGAAATTTTAACATCAATACCTAATCTTGGAAAAATAAAACCCTCTTCTGTAGGAACAACAACGCTTCCATCAGTTTCAAATCTATTTTTAGTTCCAAAAATCATACGATCTGTCCAATTTATGGATCCACCTAAACCTACTAATGAACGTATACCTGGGACATATTCAATTTCATCAAAACCAAACTCAAAAGCAGTCTCACCAACATTTTTAAACTCTCTTAGCCTTACCTCTAAATTTACTAGTGAGTCCTGATCTAAGACTGGGTGTGCAACTATATTTACTGATGAAAAGAATCCAACTTGTAAAAGATTCCTTTTTGTTTTATCAATTTTCTTTTTATTAAAAAGCTCATCACTTTTGAATTCAATTTCATTTCTGATATATGTTGTATCTATACGTTCAGCACCACTAATCCAGGAATCATTTATAATGATATTTTTTCCTTCATCAACCTGAATAATTATTTGAACTGAGTCTTCAATAACCTGCTCTACGTTTATTGTTGCAAAAATTTTTCCCTTCTCCTGAAGAACTTCATCAATTATTGATAATTTTTTATTAATTTTTATAGGATTATATGGCTGACCTTTAAATAAGCCTAATTTTGCCAATATTTTAGCATTATCTACCGAATTGAGACCCATAATCTTTACATCTTTCAAAAAATACTGACTACCCTCTCTAACAATAAAAAAAATATCAACTAATCCATTGTTTACAGTAAATGAATCTCTGACCGATGCCTGAAGAAAACCTCTTGAGTTATAATAATTCTTAATATTTATTGCATCTAGTTTTAAAAGTCTTCTATCAAAATCAACTGAATTAAATGTAAATACTGATGGGGGCTTGAGTTCAAGCTGACTCTCAAGCTCATTAGAATTAATTTTAAAATTATCTATGAAAAAAACATTATTTACCGACGTTTGTTCGTTGTTTTGAGCATAAAGGTAAAAAATAAAAATTGATGAGTTAAAAAAAATTTTTATATTTTTCATATATCTCAGTCTAATATACTCTTCGAACACGAAATTTCATTTGAACTTGTCCGTTTTCATCTACATTTCCAATGACTGAGAAATTAGGGTTTAATTTATATTCAACGCCCACCTTGTTTTTATAGGCCGCTTCTAATGAAAATGATCTTTTATAGCTTAAACTAAAGTTTTGATTCAGCCTTGCATTGATACTGAATTCTTCACCTTGATTTGGATTAATAAGTTCTGAAGTGCCAGAAATTTGAACATCTTCTATAATTCCCGACGATTTTAATCCTGTAGATTTTATAAAATTTTTCTCAAGCTGGCGCTCTAAATATGCTCCTAAGATGGTTTGAGCTTGTGTTCCAAGGCCTTCTGTAGAAAAACCCTCTTCAGAAACACGTGTATTAAATGTTAGTAATTGAAGAATGTCACTTTCAGAATAACCCTTATCGCTATCAAATCTCCATTCTGGGTTATCAAAGGGACCAAAAACACCTAGTATAATTTCTGCATCACCAATCTTAGTTGATGCAGATAGCTCTAAAAAGGGATTAAATCCTTGCCCATCAAAGACCATTGTTCCTTTAAGATTTTCAAAGACATCACCAAGGTAGTAATATATTTGTCCTTCAATAAATTCAATTTCCCCTGAATAATTCCATGTATCACTGTAAAGTTTTGACATGCCGAGTTCACCAGAAATTTTCGCATCAATCTGAGAGTTGCGTATTGAAAAAGTATCCTCGATTGGAAATCTAATATTATAATTTGTTATAATTCTTTTTGATTCATCAGAAATATTATTAGTCTCACTGGTTGTAAATTCTTTATAAATAGCGCCATTTCTGGCATTGATCGTACCTGTAATATCAATTGTATCTTTTCCTGCAATTGACAATTCAATATCGGCATAACTTTCAATGTCTTGATTTAGAGAGCGGTAAAAAATATCTTTTCCATTTGCACTTATATTAAATCTTGGCTCAAAAAAATTAGTAAAGTCTATATATCCCTTTATGGCAAAATTATTTTTATTATAAATTTTTGATTGAGAATTATTTATTGAACCAACAAGGGAATTAATTTCCATGATATTATCATTTAATACCGCGTTTGCTGAAATTGAATTAATAGGTTCATCCATTAATACCGTAAAAATACTACCATTTTCAATATTTAGACTTCCACTTCTAATTAATCTTTTTACTGGGCCGTTGATATTGAAATTAATATCTATTTTTCCAATAATTGAATCGATATCAGATATATAATTAGATAAAAATTCAGCTGATCTAAAATACCCACTAGATTTTAGATCTAATATTGCAGTTGGTGAAATTTTTCTAGATTCTGAGTTAATATCAATATCAATTGGAATAAATGCGCTACCTTCAATATGGTTTTGATTCCAGTCAGAATAAAAATTTTCAAAAACTAATTTTTTATTTCTATAAAATCCTTTACCTCTTACTTGCCCTAAGGGTAGTCTACCCCAAAATGCATTAGTAATTTTTCCATCAAGAAAATATTGCGTTTTAATTGTAGTACCTTTTATCCCAAAATTTCCTGTGAAATAACCTTTTATTCTTGATAGTATATCATTAGAAAATTCAGATAATAAAGACAAGTCAATATTTTTGTATTCAGATTCTAAATAAGTTTGTTGAGATATTTTACTATCTATTGGGAAAGGGAGCTTTCCTTCGATCTTAAGGCTAGACTGTTCTCCATCAAAAAGTGAAAGACTGTCAATGGATAGCATTCCATTTTGATAAAAAGCATCTACATACAAATCATCAAATGCTTGATTGCTATACGAACCATCTTTGATGCTAAAATTAAATTTAACCTGTTCGAGCTTTGTATCTTCAGGAAAGTAAATTTCTCCAAACAAATTTCCTTTAATTTTTTCACTTCCTTTTAGTTTAATCAATTGAAGTAAATCTGTTGTTACATTAGAAAACTTAACTTTACCAGCAAATGGATTTGTATCAAAATATCCCTTTACAATTCCATCATCTACATGAATTTCAAAAGGCTCTAAACGAAAAGTATTATCTGAGAATTTCATTTCTAACTTAGAAGGATTAATCAAATAATGATCTTGATATGCAAATTGCAATTGATCAATAATTAACAACGAATCACTTCCTAAGCTGCCATTCATTTGAAAAAAGTCTTTTTCATTTCGTAATTCAAAGCTTGAAATTGTAATGATATTATCATTGAGAGAAAATTGACCATTGCCACTTTCAAATGAAAATTCATTCCAAGCGCCATCTTGAAACTTTGTTCTGATAACTCCATTGTCAAAATTATTCAAATTTTTTAATTTTGCGAATAATTCAAAACTGGAAAGTTGGATGTTTTTATATGCAAAATTATTAATAATTAAATCAGCATCAACAGCAATAGTATCAAAAGATCCAATTAAAGACATTGAACCTGTTGCGCTACCGCTTGATAGTGTGTCAGACCAAAAATTATTTATCAAGGTAGTAGAAGCATCAGTTAATGATAAATCAAGATTCATAATCTCGTTTTTATAATTTGCATCACCTTGAATTGTAACAATTGATGGGCCTATTGATAACATCACAGGATTAAAAATAGACAATAACGAATCAGAATATGATACTCCTCCAGAAAATGAAGAAGGTTCACCTTTAAAAATTAATGATTCGCTTACATCTGCATTTAAATCTAAAGATGTAATTAGCATTTTCTCAAAATGGCCATCAATTAGCAAATATCCTGAAATACCAGTTTCTCTAGAATCTAATACCCACTGACTGAAGTCTAAATTATCTAATTTTAATATTCCATTAAATCTGCCTTGCTCTTCAATAAGTCCATTCAGAGAAAGAATTGCGTCATTACCTGCTAGCTCTAATTGATTTAATCGAATAAAACCGGTATCGCTTTTTAATTCAAAATTACCTACCATATTTAAACCAAGATCATTTTTAACTTTAAGTTTTCCTTTGTAATCAGTAAGATCAGATTCAAAAGTGAATTCAGCTGAAATACTTGATAGATTAGGCTGAAGGGGAAATTCTGAAAAAATCGATTCTGGAAGTCTATATTCATTTAATTCAATTTCAGCATATACGCTTGAATTATCACTTAAATCATATTCAAAATACCCAGCAATATCAATTTCATTAATACTAGCTTCATTCAAATCAATCGAAATTTTATCTTTGGCTAGAAATCCTTTTACACCTTTAGTTCTAATATTAAATGAAGGTAATAATGAAGAGAGGTCGAGTCTATTTAAATCTACTATAATCTTCTCATTATCATTAGCTATTGCACCATCTATAAGAAAATTTAGCGATCTAGTTGTGTCGTCGTAAGGAATGTAAAGATTGCCATCTATGATTAGGTTATTTATGTTAATTGGTATTTTGCTTGGGTTAAAATTAAATTTTTCATTTTTGCTATCACTTTGAAAATTGAAAGATGGCTTGATAATAGCATTTGAAACTACTAATTCGTTTAATTTTATTTTTCCCATTATCAAAGGAATAATTTTTATTCTTGCATTAATAGAGGGAAATATGACTGAAGTACCATCAGCATTATTTAATGTGATATCTTTTGAAGAAATACCTGTAAATAAATGACCAGAGAATACGCTATTATTCAATGACCACCCTGCGTTACTTAATTGACTATTTAAGTACTTTTCTATTCTATCCTGCCATAGGTTTGGTCGAAATAAATATATCAATAAGATAAAAAATGTAATTGTTGAAAAAATTAATAATTGTTGGCTATTTTTTCTCATTTTATAATTGAAGCTTTACACATTAGTATGAAATTACGTCTCTTGAGTTCCATAAACAAAAAAAGCACACTTAAAAAGTGTGCTTTTTTTTAATGATGAAATGATTTAGGGTCAATCTACAACTTCAAAATCGGCATCTTCTATTTCTGCATCATCCTTTTTCTTATTTTTACCCTTTTTCTTAGATGAGCTACCTTCATCAGCTTGAGCAGAACCAGCTTCTTTGGCAGAATCATACATTTTGGATGCAACAGCATTCCAGGCATTATTTAATTCATCTAAGCTAGATTTAAGATTTTCAAAATCTTCACCATCTTTAGCAGCTTTCAATTTATCCATAGCTTCTTGCAGTGATTTTTTCTCTGAATCATCTAATTTATCTTTATATTCATCAAGATTCTTTTCAGTTTGATAGATTAATTGTTCTGATTGATTTTGAATATCAATTAACTCCCTCTTTTCTTTATCTTCAGATTCATGTTTTTTAGCATCATTGACCATTTTTTCAACTTCCGAATCAGAAAGTCCACTTGAGGCTTCAATGCGAATACTTTGCTCTTTACCAGTAGCTTTATCTTTTGCACCAACATTTAAAATGCCATTTGCATCAATATCAAAGGTAACCTCTACTTGAGGAATGCCTCTTGGGGCTGGTGGAATTCCATCTAAATGAAATCTTCCAATCGTTTTATTATCCACAGCCATCTCTCGCTCTCCCTGGAGAACGTGAATTTCTACAGTAGTTTGATTATCTGCTGCAGTTGAAAAAACTTGGGATTTCTTTGTTGGAATTGTTGTATTTCTTTCGATTAATTTTGTTGCTACGCTCCCAAGGGTTTCAATACCTAAGGAAAGCGGGGTAACATCTAACAGGAGGATGTCGTCTACATCACCAGCTAAAACACCACCTTGAATTGCTGCACCAAGCGCCACGACCTCATCAGGATTCACACTATGATTTAACTCTTTTCCAAAAATTTCTTTTACTTTTTCTTGAATTTTTGGTATCCTTGTAGATCCGCCAACTAAAATAACTTCATGAATGTCTGAGGTCGATAGGTTTGCGTCTTTTAATGCTTTCTTACAAGGATCAACTGTTCTGTCAACTAAATCTGAAACAAGTTCTTCAAATTTAGCGCGTGATAGAGTCATATTTAAATGCTTAGGTCCTGATGAATCCGCAGTGACAAAAGGCAGATTAATTTCAGTCTGTTTAGAGCTTGAAAGTTCTTTTTTAGCTCCTTCAGCAGCCTCTCTTAATCTTTGGAGTGCCATCGGATCTTTTGTTAAATCAATTCCATCGCTAGATTTAAATTCATCAGCAATCCAGTTTATAACCTTTTGATCAAAATCATCACCACCAAGATGCGTATCGCCATTTGTTGACTTAACTTCAAAAACACCATCACCAAGCTCAAGGATAGATATGTCGAATGTGCCACCACCTAAATCAAATACTGCTACAGTTTCCTCTTTTTTCTTATCCAATCCATAAGCGAGAGATGCAGCTGTAGGTTCATTAATAATTCTACGTACATTTAATCCTGCAATTTTACCAGCATCTTTTGTTGCTTGGCGCTGTGAATCATTAAAATATGCTGGAACTGTGATTACTGCATCTGTAACCTCGCTACCAAGATGCTCTTCAGCAGTTTGTTTTAATTTTTGCAATACCATTGCGCTTATTTCAGGAGGTGTGTATGTTTTATCAGAAATTTTTACTTCGACTGAATCTGCTTTTCCTTTGACAACTTTATAGGGAACATCTTTTATTTCAGAATTAACTTCCTTGAACATTCTACCCATAAATCTTTTTATTGAAAAAATAGTATTTTGTGGATTTGTAACAGCTTGACGTTTTGCTGGTTGCCCAACTAATCGATCATCTTCTTTAGTGAACGCAACTACAGATGGAGTTGTTCTTCCACCTTCAGAGCTACTGATGACTGATGGCTCTCCCCCTTCAAGAACAGCAACGCATGAATTAGTTGTACCTAAATCAATACCAATAATCTTTCCCATTTTATTTCTCCTAAAATTTAAAAACTGCCTATATGTTAGTATGGTGCAATAAATATGCCAAATTACCTAATAAATCATTTTGGCATAAGTATATGTAATAGTATGCTATAATGACATACTTATTTGCAAAAATTAGGAGGATTTTTCAGATTTTTTTGGTTTTTTTTGAGGAATTGGTAAAAACTCAAAACTGCCAGATTTTACATCAATTTTGATACGACTACACTTATCAAAAGTTTTTGAAAGTAAGAGCTCTGATAAAGGGTCTTCGATTACACTCTGGATTGTCCTTCTTAAATGTCTTGCGCCATATTCAGAGCTAAATCCTTCTTTTGCCAAAAAAAGCTTAGCTTTTTTTGGAATTGAAACTGAAAGGCCAATTTTAGTTAGATTATAATGAAGATCAGCTAATTGTAAATCAATAATTTTAACTACATCTTCTTTATTTAAAATATTAAATAATATTGTTTCATCAAGTCTATTTATGAATTCGGGATTGAAAGTATTTTTGACTTTATCCAAAATTTTATTTTTTATCTTATTATTGTCAACATCTTCAGATGGATCATTAAATCCAAAGCTAGAAGCATTTTGAATTTCTTTTGTTCCAATATTTGATGTTAGAATCATGATTGTGTTTTGAAAATCTATTTTTCTTCCGTAGCTATCGGTAATTACGCCTTCATCAAATAGCTGTAGAAGGAGGTTAAATACATCTGGATGCGCTTTCTCAATTTCATCAAATAAAACTACTGAATAGGGATTTCTCCGAACTTTTTCTGTTAGCTCCCCACCTTCCTCGTAGCCTACATACCCTGGTGGGGCACCAATTAATCTTGACATTGCAAAACGTTCGCCGTACTCACTCATATCTAATTTAATTAAAGAGTCGCTTCTGCTAAATAAATAATTCGCTAAAACTTTAACTGTTTCTGTTTTTCCAACACCTGTAGGACCAAGAAATAAATAGACTCCAATAGGTCGCCCTTCCCTTTTTAAACCTGCCCTTGATCTTTGAATAGCCTTAGTTAGGGATTTAATTGCATGATTTTGGCCTATTATTTTTTCAGCTAGTTCTTCATTCATCTTTAAGAGTTTTTGCCCTTCTGTTTCAGCAACCCTCCTGACAGGTATTCTTGTCATGGTTGATACAACATCTGCAATATTATCTTCTGATATAATTGAAGGATTTAACTCTTCTTTGGATTTCCATTTTTTTTGAATTTTATTAAGCTTATTCAATAATTTCTGTTCTTTATCTCTCAAATTAGCAGCATCCTCAAATTTTTGTTCCATAACAACAGAGTTTTTCTTATTTCTGACTTTATCAATCTCAATTTCTAGATCAATAATGTTTTGAGGGACTTTAATATTAAGAATATGGGCCCTTGAACCTGCCTCATCCATAACATCAATCGCTTTGTCTGGAAGAAATTTATCAGTTATATATCTATCAGAAAAATAGACACATGCTTTAATAGCTTCTTCAGAATAGGATACATTATGATGTTTTTCATAATTTGATTGTAAACCTTTTAAAATTTCAATTGATTCAGCAGGCGTGGGGGGTGAAATATTTATTTTTTGAAAACGTCTTTCAAGCGCACCATCCTTTTCTACATGTTTTCTATATTCATCTAGTGTTGTGGCCCCAATACAGTGAATATCTCCCCTTGCTAGAGCAGGTTTAAACATATTTGATGCATCCAAGGACCCTGATGCGCCACCAGCTCCAACAATTGTATGAAGTTCATCAATAAATAAAATAAGATTTTCCGTTTTTTCTAGTTCAAGCATAATGGTCTTCATGCGTTCTTCAAATTGACCTCTGTATTTTGTTCCAGCAACTAGCCCAGCAAGATCTAAAGATAAAATTCGCTTATTATGAAGAGTTCTGGGAACATTTTTATCGATAATTTTTTGCCCCAATCCTTCAATAATTGCTGTTTTTCCTACACCTGGCTCACCAATCAATACAGGGTTATTTTTCTTTCTTCTAGATAATATTTGAGCAACTCTTTGAATCTCTTCTTCTCTTCCAATTACAGGATCTAACTTCTTTTGTCGTGCTAATTCAGTTATATCCCTTGAAAAATGATCTAGCGCTGGAGTCTTAGATTTTGAGGATTTAGATATTTTAGGCTCTTTTAGATCAATTGGGTCGCTTTCTGGTTCATTATTAATTAAATCTAGAACGCTTTCATAATCTAAATTATGCGAGTTTAGAACCTCCCTTGCTATGCCTTCACTTTCTTTTAGAATAGCTAGAAGTAAATGCTCATCATCAGCTATACCTGTTCCAAGTGCAGCAGCTTCATTAAAAGCATTTCTTAAAATTCTTTCAGCTCGACGAGTTAAGGGTAAATGACCAAGTGTCATTGTATTGCCTAATGTTTTAATTAAATCTTCAATCATTGATTGAACATCTTTGATATCGCAATCATAAATATCAAAAATTTTAGCACTAAGCCCTGTGTTGTCTCTTAATAAACCTAAGAGTAGATGTTCTGAACCAACATAACTATGACCTAAACGAATAGCTTCTTCTTTAGCATATTTTATAATATGCTGTACACGTTTGGAAAAATTTTCTTTCATTCTAGCTCAAAGTTAATAAGAGCTTAAATAACTTCAAACATGATCTGAAATTGATAGAATACCTTCATTCAAGAAGTATTTTATTTTACCTGCTGATGCAATCTGAGGATCATGTGTAGCAATAACAAATGATTGCTCGAAATCATTATTTATTTTTTTAAAAAGACGAACCAAATTTTTAGCATTTTCGATATCTAAATTTCCAGTTGGTTCATCTGCGAAAATTAAAGCAGGCTTATTTATTAAAGAGCGAGCTATCGAAACTCTTGACTTCTCACCTCCAGATAGCTGGGCAGGGTAGTGTTTTATGCGATGAGAAAGACCTAGATAGTCAAGCAGTTCTTTAGCGTAGGGCTCATTAATTTTTTTGCCAAAAATTTGTTGAGGAATAAGAACATTTTCTATTGCGTTGAATTCAGGAATTAAATGATGATATTGAAAAACAAACCCTATATGCTTATTTCTAATTTTAGATATTTGATCTTTATTTAAATCTGAGATATTTTTTTGGTCAAATACGATTGACCCATCATCAAATGTATCCAAGGTTCCTAAGATATTTAATAGGGTAGATTTTCCTGAGCCACTCGGACCCATGATAGTGATTAAATCGGATTTGTCAATTTTTATTGAGAGATTTTTAAAAACATAAAATTTACCTTCACTGCTTGAAAAGGATTTTGTCAAATTTTTTGCCGTTAATATCATTTTTCAAGTACAATTGAATTTGAAGTTGAAATTAAGTCTGTTCGCCTTGCAGCAATGATCGATGATAGCAAAACCATTCCTGATGCCACTAAAGAAATTATTAGAAAATCTGAAACATAAATGATCATTGGTAAATGAGATGTAAAATAAATATCGTCTGGTAATTTTATTACTCCAAATATATTTTGGATTAATACTGCAGAAAAACCAACAATAAAACCTACAATAATTCCAATTGAACCTGTGAATACACCTTGCCGAATAACAATATCTCTAATTATTTTTTTTGTAGCTCCAAGCGCTGACAAAATACCAAATTGTTTAATTTTTTGGATTGTGGTCAACATGAGTGTTGTAGAAAGATTAAAGCAGCCTACTAATACAATAAGACTCAAAACAATTAAAGAACCAATTCTTTCAAGTTTCATGGCGCTAAATAACTTACCATGCAATTCCTTCCAGGTTTCAACTTTTGAGTTAGGAATTAATTCAACTATACTTTTTTTCACATTATTGGCATCTGAACCTTCAATTATTTTAATATCAACTCCATCATAATTATTTTTTCTAGTAAAAAGTATTTTTCCAACCTCTGAGGATATAAATGCTACTCTATCATTAAAATCAAGAACTTGAACATCAAAAATTCCACCTACGATACATTTAACTTGCCGCGGTAGCCCCCAAACAAGATTTTGATCAAGTGGGCTCATTAATTTAATTTCATCGCCAGTTTTTAAATTCAATCTACTTGCAGTAGTTTTGCCAATGATTACAATTGGTAAATCTGAATCAATTACTTCATTAAGATTAATTTCATAGAATGCTCTTAATTTATTTATATCTACAGATTTCAGATTAATCATTCTAGTGCTATTCTCCTTACCTAGAATTAATCCTTTTCTTTCCTTGTATAATAAGTAATCATCAATCTGATCTATAGAGTTTAAATTATCAATTTTTTTCTCAAAATCAATATTTCCACTAAGTTTAATATCTCCCTCAAATCCAATGATTTTTTCAATAATTCTTGATTCAAATCCATTTAAAACTGATATAGAAAGAACCATGGCCATCGTGCCAATCGCAATACCAATTATAGCAATATATCCAGTAAATCTGCTTGGGCCAACTTCCTTGCGGCTGAACATAAACTTTCGAGCAATTATTGAAGAAAAACTCATTCGTACTTTAATGCTTCAGAGGGCGGTATTTTTGATGAACGACTCGAAGGCCAATACGATACAAGAGAAGAAACAATCAATGAAATAAAAGAAATCATTAATATTTGCTTAAAATCTATATCAATTGGAATGAAATTCATAAAATAAATATCTTCAGGAACTCCAATGATCTTATAATTGTTTTGCAGAAATGCTAAAATAACCGCAATTAAAGACCCAATGGAAGTGCCAAAAAAACCAATAATTAACCCTTTAATCAAAAAAATTTCTTTAATCTTTCTTCTGGGCATTCCAATTGCAGAAAGCAACCCTATTTGTTTTGTTTTATCAATTATGATCATTAATAATGAAGAAACGATGTTTACTATAGCTACAAGTGTAATTAATCCAAAAATAAATAAGATGGGCCAACGTTGAACTTTTAACCATTTATAAAGCGCTCTATTTTTTTCTTTCCAGCTCATTGACATTAATGGGTATGATATATTTGAATTAATTAATTTATTTATATTATCCAAGTCACTAACATTTTTCAAACGTAGAATGTATCCAGATATTTGTTCATCCATTTCGAAAAGATTTTTTGCATCTTCAATCTTAATATAAATAGAGGTTTTATCAAACTCTGTCATCCCTGAATTAAAAATTCCTTTGACTGAAAATTGCATAAATCTTTTTCTGTTTTTATAAATTGTTGATAAATCAAATAGGGTAACCTTATCATTGAGTTTTATTTTGTATAATTCCGCTAAGCGTTGACCAATTATAACTTCTTTGTGAGACAAATCAGAAGATCCTTCGACTAGTAGTTTATCTATAAAGTTAAGATCTACACTATTCATACCTTCAATGATGACACCCTCTGCTAATTGACCTTTTCTTAATAATGCTGGACGTTGAATAAACATACCTTGTGAAAAACTATTGTTATCTAATAATTTTTTATCTAATTCGTATTCCGAAGGATTTAATGGCTCATTTAGAAAATGCTTAATTCGAATATGGCCATCAATTTCAGTAATTTTTTCAGAAATAACTCTTTCAAAACCATTTAAAATAAATAAGGTTATCAAAAGAGCAGCGATTCCAATAGATAGTCCTAGAATTGATAGTAAGCTTGCCGTCCTAACAAATCCGCTTTTATGCTTTGATTGTATATGTCTTAAAGATAAGTAAAAGCTAATATTCAACTTATTTATTATTCATTTTTCATTGCTGGAAATAAAATTACATCTTTTATTGATCTATTTCCTGTTAAAAGCATTACTAGTCGATCTATGCCAATGCCAACTCCAGCTGTGGGAGGCATTCCGCTTTCAATCGCTTGAAGAAAGTTCTCATCTAAAGGATGAGCCTCCTCATCTCCTTTGAGGGCTAATTTTTGCTGAGATTCAAACCTTTCTCTTTGGTCAACTGGATCATTGAGCTCGGTGAATGCATTCGCAAACTCAGACCCACCAATGAAAAGTTCAAATCTCTCAACAATATCAGAATTTCCTTTTCTATGTTTCTTAGCTAGCGGTGATATTACTGTAGGGTAATCTATAACAAATGTTGGTTGAATCAATTCTGGCTCTATAAATTCACTCATAAGTTGATCTAATAATTGACCATAATTTTCATTCTTTTCAATTGAAAGATTATTGGCTATACAAAGTTTTTTTAATTTATTAGTGTCTAATTGAGAAATGTCTTCTCCTAATTTTTCATTCAGCAGCTTAAAGAATGGGATTTTTTTAAACTTCTCTGTTAGATCAATTTCAATACCATCCCAATTTATTTTTTCAGAATCAACTTGCTTTGATACGCTTCTAATCATTTTTTCAACTAATTCCATGTTATCTTCATAATCTGCATAAGCCCAATAGAATTCAAGCATTGTAAACTCTGGGTTATGATTACGATCCATTCCTTCATTACGAAAATCTTTAGATATTTCGTATACTCTATCAATTCCACCAACAATTAGACGTTTCAAATAAAGCTCATCAGCTATTCTAAGGTAAAATTGCTGATCTAATGCATTATGATAGGTTGTAAAAGGCCTTGCATTTGCACCTCCATATATTGGTTGAAGAACAGGTGTTTCAACCTCAAGAAACCCAAGGTCATCTAAGAAAGATCTAATACTAGAAATTATTTTAGTTCTTTTAAAAAAAGTGTCACGAACTTGAGGGTTAACAATTAGATCAAGGTGTCTGTTCCTATATCTCATTTCCTTACTTGTAAATGCATCATAAACCTCATCTTCCTTTTCTTTTACAATTGGGAGAGGTCTAATAGATTTACAAAGAATAGTCATAGATTTAACCTTAACAGATATTTCACCAACTTTTGTTTTAAAAACATCACCTTCAATGCCTACAAAATCGCCAATATCCATCAACTGAAAGTTTTCATATACAGATTCACCTACGTCATCTTTTTTAATAAAAATTTGAATCTTACCCAAACTATCCTGTAAATGAAAAAAAGAAGCTTTACCCATTTTTCGCATAGATAAAATTCTTCCTGCAACGGAAACTAATTTATTTTCATGGGTTTTGAATTTTGATAAAATATCACCACTTAAATGTGATGGTTTAAATATTGGAGGATAAGGGTTAATGCCTTTAGAAATAATTTTATTTAATTTTTCTTTACGAATATTTATAATTTGATTAAGGCTTTTTCTTTCTTCTGTCATAAAATTTTCTTTCAGGTTATAGTTAATTACTATCAATCTTATGAATTAAAAATGATCTTATAAAATTATCTATCTTGCCATCCATGACTGCGGAAATATTTCCAGTCTCATGATTCGTTCTATGATCTTTGACGAGATTATAAGGATGAAAAACGTAAGATCTTATTTGACTGCCCCAAGCAATTTCCTTTTTTTTATCCTCTAAGTCTTTAATTGCTTCTTTTTCTTTATCAATCTCAAGTTGATAAAGCCTAGCTTTTAAAACCTTTAGTGCTGATGCCTTGTTTTTATGCTGACTTCTTTGATTTTGACATTGCACCACTAAACCCGTTGGCAAATGAGTTATGCGAATCGCTGAATCGGTTTTATTCACGTGCTGTCCTCCTGCGCCGCTTGCCCGATATGTATCAATTCTAATATCATTTTGATCGATTTCAATTTCTATTTCATCATCAGACGAGGGAAAAACAAAGACAGATGCAAAAGAAGTGTGTCTTCGACTATTTGAATCAAATGGAGATATTCTAACCAATCGATGTACTCCAACTTCAGCTTTTAAAAATCCATAAGCATAGTCTCCTTGGATTTCAATGGTAATGTCTTTTATTCCTGCCTCATCTCCTGGCTGAAAATCAATTACATTTTTTTTAAATCCCTTATTCTCAAACCAGCGATTATACATCCTATAAAGCATTTCGGCCCAATCCTGACTTTCTGTACCTCCTGCCCCAGGATGTATCGTCATAATAGCATTTTGAATATCTTGCGGCTGACCAAGGATAGTTTTTAGTTCAATATCATTTACTAAATTAACAAGGATTTCTAATTCATTTTCAACTTCTTCAATTGAAACATCATCTGATTCATAAAATTCAATTAAAATATTAAAATCATTTACAGCGGTATCAATTTTTTTCCAGAGATTAATATCTTTTTCTAATAAAGAAATTTTTTTTAATTGCTTAGAAGCAGATTGGTTATCATCCCAAAAATTTTGGTCAGTAGTAAGCTGACGCATTTTATTTAAATCGTTCTCTTTTGCCTGAAAGTCAAAGATGCCTCCGTAATTCAGAAAATTTTTTTTCTGTTCTTTTAAAAAGTTCTTTTATATCATTAAAATCCATATATCAAATTAATATTCTAATCACCTGATGAAATAAACATTTTATCATTAAGATACTCCGTTAAAGCAGTATCATCCATATCAATTTCAACAAAACGCGAATTCTCAGCAACGGATATTTGAGATCTTTCTTCCGATATTAAAATTACAATAGCATCAGTCTCTTCTGAAATACCAAGCGCAGCTCTATGTCTTGTACCCATTTCTGGATCAACCATTTTACTTTCAGTGAGAGGCAAAATGCAGGCAGCAGAATCAATTAAATCATTTTGAACAATGACTGCACCATCATGTAAAGGTGAAGAGGGGCTAAAGATTGATAGTAATAATGGAGTAGTAACTTCAGCTCTTAATAGAGTTCCTTGATCTTTATACGATCGCAATCCAGTCTCTCTTTGAATGACAATTAATCCACCCCAACCTTTTTCTTTAAGTTGTGACGTAGCTTCTACAATAGCTGTTATAGTTTTAGGTGCTCCAACTCTAAAGATTTGCTGAAAAAATCGTGTTTGACCTACATAAATTAAAAGTCTTCTAAGTTCTGGTTGGAATAAAATCACAAATGCCACTACTAAAACAGTTTGAAATTGGTTTACTAACCACGAAGATGCGCTAAACCCAAAGGCATTAAAAACAAATGATCCAATCATTAAAATAATTAAACCAACAAGCATCTGACCGGCTCTAGTTCCTCTAAAATAAAGATATATTTTATGAAAAAGCCAGCTCACTAGAGTTAAATCAATAAGATCAATAAGCGTTATAGTTAAAAAACCTATTTCAAAAAGAACCATTTATGCACTTCCAATAATTTTTTTAATAATTGATAAGCTTTTCTTTGTTTCATCGACATCATGAACTCTAATAATTTTTGCTCCATTCATTAAACATGCATTAGCAGCTGCTAAACTTCCCTCTAATCGTTCATTTACAGGCAAATTTAGTGTTTCACCAATAAATGCTTTTCTGGAAGGGCCAACTAAAACAGGATATCCCATATCACAAATTTGATCTAATTTACCTATGATTTCAAAATTATCATTTAACTCCTTTCCAAATCCTATACCAGGGTCTAGGATAATATTTTTTCTATTGATACCATTTTTAATTGCAAATTCTATTTGTTTAGAGAAAAAACTTTTAATTTCTTTAATTAAATCAAAGTAATTTGGATTTTTTTGCATGGTTTTAGGGGCACCTTTCATATGCATTACTACAACCGGTGCATTGAAATTGGAAATAACGCTTGCCATTTTTGAATCATATGTTAATCCAGAAATATCATTAATAATAGCTACTCCATTATCAAGCCCAAATTTAGCTGTTGAAGATTTATAAGTATCAATAGAAATCAAGCAATTAGCATTTTTACCTAACTCTTTTATTAAAGGCGATATGCGATTGATTTCTTCAATATCTGAAACTGGATCTGCTCCGGGTCGTGAAGATTCTCCACCAATATCAAGTATATCTGCACCAGTATCCAATAGCTTATATGCATAATCAATGGCACTGTTAATTGAGTTAAATTTTCCTCCATCGCTAAATGAATCTGGTGTCATATTTATTATTCCCATTATCAAGCAATGATCTGGGTCATCTAACCAAAGTTTAAATTTTTCTTTATTCATCTTATATATACAAAAAGCGCCTTATCAAAAGGCGCTTTATTGAACTAATTTAAATATTAATTGTAAATTAATTTTTTCTTGTAGTTTTTTTGGGCGCCTTTGGAGCTGCAGAACCATTCTTTGAAGGTCTTATTTTTTTTCCATTCACAATGGATAAAACATCTTCACCATTAATTGTTTCATATTTTAATAATGCTTCAGCAATTTTATGCAATTTAGAAATGTCCTTCTTTAAAATTTTCTTTGCGGTTAGCTGTGCTTTTCTAACTATCTTAACTACTTCTTCATCGATGGTTTTTGCCATTTCTTCAGAATAATCACGCTGACTTTGAATCTCTCTACCAAGAAAAATCTCTTCATTTTTCTTTCCAAAATTCATAGGACCAACAACATCACTCATACCCCATTCACATACCATCTTTCTAGCAATGCTTGTAGCTTGCTCAATATCATTTCCAGCTCCAGTAGTCATTTCTTTAAAGATTAATTCCTCTGCCGCTCTTCCACCCATTAAAATTGCTAACCTTCCAGTAATATATTCTCTCGAATATCCATGCTTTTCATCAATAGGCAGCTGCATTGTAACGCCTAATGCTCTACCCCTAGGTATGATTGTGACTTTATGAACCGGATCAGCACCTTTAGTTCTCGCTGCAACAAGAGTATGGCCTCCTTCATGATAAGCTGTAATCTTTTTTTCTTCATCAGATAAAACAACACTTGTCCTTTGCACACCCATCATCACTTTATCTTTTGCCTCTTCAAAATCAGCCATCTCAACAGATTTTTTCTTTTTTCTTGCAGCTAATAATGCTGCTTCATTAACAATATTTTCAAGATCAGCTCCAACCATTCCAGGTGTACCTTGCGCAATCGCTTCTAAATTTACCTTTTTATCGTTCATTACAATTTTTTTCGAATGCACCTTAAGAATACCGAGTCTGCCTTTTAAATCAGGAACATCAACAACAATCTGCCTATCAAATCGTCCAGGGCGAAGCAACGCAGCATCGAGTACATCCGGTCGATTAGTTGCTGCCATTAAAATTATATCTTCATTTGACTCGAAACCATCCATCTCAACTAATAAGGCGTTCAATGTTTGTTCTCTTTCATCATGCCCTCCCCCTAAACCTGCGCCTCTTTGTCTTCCAACAGCATCTAATTCATCAATAAAGATTATACAAGGCTGGTTGCGCTTTCCTTGCTCAAAAAGATCTCTTACTCTTGATGCTCCAACTCCTACAAACATTTCAACAAAATCTGCTCCACTAAGACTAAAAAAAGCAACATTTGCTTCACCCGCTACCGCTCTAGCTAATAAAGTTTTTCCAGTTCCCGGTTGACCTACAAGAAGAACACCTCTGGGAATCTTGGCGCCTAATTTTTGAAATTGTTTAGGTTTTTTTAAAAATTCAACAACTTCACGGAGCTCTTCTTTTCCTTCTACGCATCCCGCAACATCATCAAAAGTCACTTTAGGCATATCTGATGTCCAAATCTTTGCCTTACTTTTACCAAAGTTGAATATTGATTTCATTCCACCGCCACCGCCTTGCATTCTTCTCATAAGAAAAATCCAAAAACCTAAAATTACTATCCAGGGCAAAAGATTAAGAAAATAACCTGTCCAATCAACAGTTTGCTGTTTAAAGCTATAGTCAACACCATTTTTATCCCATTCATTCATTACATCTCTATCAATAAATGGCAATTTTAATCTGAATCTTTTTAAGTCAACTGATGAACCCCGCCTGTTAGTTATTGTCTGTACCTGAGCAAGCTCTCCATGGAATACCTCATCAACAATTTGCGCTTTTAATATCAACCCTTTGTTTAAAAATGATCGATATTGTGAATACTGAACTTCAACTTCATCGCCATTTGGGTTTGTAAAGAAATTTGACAAGAAAACTGCTGAAACTAAAATAAAGATCCAAACAAAACTAGATTTGCTAGCTTTTTTCCATTCAAAATTGTCAGGATTTTTATCTAGTCCAGGATCAGTCTTTTTGTTCTGATTATTTGATTTCTTTTTATTTATATTGTTTGAATTAGAATTCATTTCTTAATTAACTCCCCCAAGTCTATATACTGCATTTAAATTCCTTAATTTTTGATTATAATCCAAGCCATATCCTACAACAAATTCTGGTGAAATTTCAAAACCTACCCAATCAATCTTAAAATCAAGCTTTGCAATTTTAGGTTTTAAGAGTAGAGTGGCTATTTTCAACGATTTTGGATTTTTATTATCAATAAATTCTTTTATAAAACTAATAGTATTTCCAGTATCTATGATATCTTCGACAATAATGATATTTTTTCCAGCTATTTCTGTAGATAAATCTTTTTCAAAATTAATTTTTCCCTCAGATTTCATTCCTGAATAACTAGTAACTTTAATAAAATCAACTTCGCATTCAATATTCACAGCTCTAATCAAATCTGATGCAAATATAAAACTACCATTTAAAACCACAATAAAAACTACAGATTCTAAATTATAACTATCAGATATTTCAGCACCAATCTCTGTAATTCTTAAGCTTAATTCCTCTTTGGAAATTACCTCTTTTAGATTTTTTGGTTCAATCATATTGTACATATTTTTCATATGAAAGTTCCATCATTGTTGAAGTATTTTTTGTCACTTTAACCTTATCGCTAATTCTTTTTCCACAAAGCCAAATAATATCATTATTAGCTGTTAGTACAAGTTGGTTTTCTTTTTCAAAGCAATCAATTTTACAATCAACTAAAAAGTCTGAAATTTTTTTCTTTCCTTGCATACCAAGCGGCTGAAACCAGTCTCCATGTTCCCATGATCTGATCTTAAGATTTTTATTTTTAATTTTATCATAATCTATGACTTCTATATTTTTATCATTAATAAACATTGATTTATCAGTTTTTGACAACAATAAAGAATAGCCATTATTAAGGATATATTTTCCAAATTTATCAATAGTGGTATTTGTTTTTCTTATTTTATTTTGATTTAAGATCCATTTTTTTCTATCTCTTAAGATCATCCAGCTTTCGTTTAGTCTTAAGTTTGATCCAGTTTTTGATTTTGAAATGTAATCCTTAAGCAAGTTAAATTTATGAGATCTCCATGGTAAATTTGTTTCACCTATTATTTCTTTAATCAATGTAAGTTTATGATAAGTAGTGAAATAATTAAGTTCTTCATCTTTAATTTCAATATACCCTAGTGAATTTTTTGGTATACTTTGAGCAAATGACTTAATTATCAAATTAAGCTTAGAAACAGATTCAGTTGCCTTATTTGATATATTGGAAAATTTATTTATAATATCTTTATCAATTTCTTCAAATTTAGTTAGGACTTTTTTTCTAACATAATTTCTTTTTATTGATAAGTCATTATTAGATAAATCATCAACATGTTTGATTTTATTTGATTTAGCGTAATTGATTATATCAATTTTTTTATAACCTATTAAAGGTCTTATAACTTTACCATTTACTGGGGGTATTCCCTTTAATCCATTGATTGAACATCCATTATCTAAATTCATAATGATTGTTTCACAATTATCATTTGCATGGTGTGCAGTAAGAACATAATCATAGTTTTTTTCAACTAATGTTTTAAAGTAATGATTATATCTAATTCTTCTTGCCCACATCTCATCACTTTCATTTCTTTTTTTAGTTCTTTTTTCAGCTTTTAGAATCAAGGGTATTTTTTTATCGATGCATATTTTATGAACAAATTTTTCATGATTATCCGATTCTATTGTTAAGCCATGGTTGATATGTATTGCGAGTAACTTTCTAGGTGGTATTATTTTTTTGCATAAATCCAATAAAACGACAGAATCCATACCTCCAGAAAGACCAATCAATAGCTTCTTGTTTTCATTTATCAATGAAAACAAAGTCTTTGCAAAAGATTCTACTGTAATTTTCATTTTATATTAAATGAATTCAGAAACTACTTGAATAGCTGATTTTGCCGACGTCATTATATAGAAATGAACACAAGGCACTTTAGCCTCAATCAGCTCATTTACTTGCTTTACCGCCCAATTGATTCCAGCATTTCTAATTTCAGTTTTTGATTTACCCTCAACAGCGCTAATCAGCTCGCTTGGGAGATTAATATGGAAATGTTTTGGCAACATTGTTAAGTGTGATTCTGTTGATAAAATTTTTATTCCAGGAATAATAGGTTTATCTATTCCCTCTTTTTTGCACATCTCAACAAATTTAAAGTATGCTTTATTATCATAGAACATTTGTGTCACAATATAATCAGCGCCATTATCAACTTTCTGTTTTAGTTTTTTAATATCTGTATTCATATCATTGGCTTCAAAATGTTTTTCAGGATAACCGCCAACTCCAATACAAAAATTTGTTTTGAATGGATCAATTAATGGTTCAAGATATTTACCTGAATTCATTTCATAAATCTGCGTGACAAGATCGCTTGCATATTTGTTTCTGTTTTTTTTATCGTCAATTGGATTTGTTCTTAATTCATCTCCACGAACAGCTAATACATTGTTTATCCCTAAATAGTTAAGTTCAATTAACGCATCTTCTGTTTCTTCTTTGGTAAAACCATTGCATAAAATGTGTGGAACTGTTTCAATATTAAATTTATTTTTTATAGCAGCACTTATTCCAATCGTACCTGGACGCTTTCTTCTGATATGTTGACTTAACTGACCACTTCCATCATCCTGATAATATGACTCAGCTGACCGACTAGTTAGATCTATAAAGGGAGGGTTAAATGGCATCAATTGCTCTACTAATTCAAATACTTTTTGCAATGATCCTCCTCTAAATGGTGGAATAATTTCATAGCTAAAAAGTGTCTTATCTGAATTGTTAAAATAATCTATGATTTTCATTAAATATTCTAAACATTATTATTGAGAGAAATTAAATAGGGATTGGAGATTAATTCATACTTTAATTTGGTATCTTCACCATGGCCGGGGTGTATAATTTTATTATGATCTACTGAATTGATTAAATTAATTAATGATTTTTGCAATACATCCCAATTTCCACCAAGAAGATCAGTTCTACCTACACTACCCAAGAATAGAGTATCACCTACAAAAATATGATTTTCAATTTCAAAGCAAATCCCACCTGGAGTATGTCCAGGTGTTTTAATTATATTAACCAAGAAATTTCCAAATCTCAAATTATTCTCATCTTCAAGCCATTTATCAACTTTTGGTTTTTGTTTTATAGGTAGGCCAAATAATTCACAGCTAGCCTCATAAGAATCAAGAATAATACTTTCTTTCTTATGGAGATAAAACGGAATATTGTAGATATCTCTTAATTTAGATACTGCCCCAATATGATCTAAATGCGCATGGGTATTTAATATGACTATGGGCTTAAGATTATCTTTGTCAATTTGATCAATAATCAACTGATGCTCATCTCCAGGATCAATTAATATTGCTTCGCTTTGATCATTTAAACAAACAATGAAGCTATTTTCTTGAAAAGGGCCAGTTACTATTTTTTTAACAGTAATATTCAAATTTCTTGAAAGAAAAGTTCACTTAAACATTGAACTTTATCTTCAAAGGAATGTGGATAAAGAAAATGTTCAGTGGCTGAAATACTGCTTAAAATTGAATTTCCGTCTTGAGGCGTAAAACAAAAACCATATACTTCATGATCATTTTTTACATGCAATGATTGCTCAACAACAACAGTCTGGTTTAATATTCTTCCAAAATGACCGTGGTCTCTACCAAAAGAAAATACAGTAGATGTCATATTTTTTGATGTAGTTGCAACTAAATCATTGCCATGCAGCCTATCCAATACATCATTTAGGGTTATAGTTTCCTTCGTTTTTAAATAAAACCATAAAACGTGCATGTATTGACTATTTACTTTCATTGCAGAAGAAAACATATTTAAATCATACCCAAGTGTTGAGAAAAGCTCATATGAGTCTTTTGCATGATGTGATCCAAAGCTATCATTATCATGAATTCCTACTGATGGAGCAGCAATGAAACTTCCTGATTGACTGGTATCGTTCGCTCTTCTGATGCAGATAAAACGACCTTCTTCTAGATTGTCAGGGCCCTGTTCTTTCATTGCTATGGTGTTAGTAATACATGAAATGTTATGTGTGTTACATGAAACAACTTGGATAAATTTATTTTCAATATTTTCTTTCATAACTGAATCATTAATACCTCTAGCATACTTCATCCCGAACCCATCCTCGCTACCTTGAGCAATAAAACCATTAACTTTATCAGAAAATTTTGAATAATAGTTTTCTTTATTGCTTCTACCGATGCCAGATGGAGTGCAATCTATTACTACAGAGGCCCTTGAAATTGCTTCTTCAGAGTTTAAATCAGGTTCAACACCTAATTCTTTAAATCCGCTTATTTTATCTTCATTAACTGCAATTCGGGCGCCCCTTTTTAAAAGGCTGATTACTTTTGAGCGATCATCTTTTAGTGGGGTATTTTTATGGAAGCTAATCTGATCAATTCCTAATTGATCTTTATAGTCACAAAAAAGACCAATTAAAGGTTCACCGATAGTACCCGTTCCTACTATATGTACAATTTTTCTAGACATAGCTAAGAATCATCCTTATCTAAACTAAGATGTTTATTTGAAAGAAATAACTTTTTTTCATTAAAAAAATGAAAAATAAACCAAAAAAATATTGCCCCTATAACAATAATATATACTAGTAAAAAATAATTAAAAAAATTATACATTTTCATTTAGCAGGTTTTTTAGATTGATCAAATAAGCTTTATATTTAAGCATTAAAATAAACATAAGGGTGAATACTAATAATGAAAATAAAAACGAATATAAAATTTCTGGTGGTTGATTAGCCATTTCCACTTGTGGATGAGATTGAATTTCAGGGTCCCAAAATTGAACAGATAGAAAAATAATTGGAACATTTATAAATGCAATGATGCCTAATACTGCAGCCTGGCGTCTTATGCGTTCAATATTTCCTCCAAAAGATCTAAACATAAAATAGCCCATATAATACAAAAATAAAATAAGAGTCGTAGTAAGTCTCGGCTCCCATATCCATGTTGTTCCCCAAATAGGCTTAGCCCATATTGGTCCAGTTATCAAAACAAGGGCCATAAAAAAAGTACCAATTTCAGCTGCAGCAAGAGCTGTATCATCCCATTTAATGTCGTTTTTAATTAAAAGCATAAAGCCTGAAATCATGACTATAAAATATCCTAAAAAACCTACCCATGCTGAAGGCACGTGTACATAAAATATTTTTTGAGCCCAATGCTGATCAGCTATCATAGGAGTAAAGAAAATTATATTAATCAAGTTCACTATAAATAGAATAGATACAATGATTAGTAAAATTAAATTTTTTTTGTTTTGAAAAAATAACTTCATCATTCTTCTACAACATAATCAAATAATGCATATCCTGCGAGACCAAAAATTACGATAATTGAAGCAATAATTAGAAACCATTCGTTCCACATCGCAAATGGCTGTAAGCTTATTACGCTGTTTGAAATTTTTGTAGCTGCAATAGCAATGGGTGAAAGCAATGGAAATAAAAGCAGAGGTAAAAGAATTTCACTAAATTTTGATCTTAAGACAATCCCAGAAATAAGATTTGCAACAGCCATTATTGCAATATTTATAAATAAAGTTGTACTTAAAAAAAGTAAGGTATTTTCAGGAAATTCAAGTAAAAGTAATTTAAAAAATGGTACAAATATTACAAATTGAGTCACTGAAATAAATAAAAAACCGCTAACCCATTTTGCAATAAATATCAATCCTCTATCAATAGGGTTGGAAATTAAAATAGAAAAAGCATCGAAGTCTTTTTCGTAAGCAAAAGACCTATGAACGCCTAAGACTATAATAAATAAATTCATTAACCAAAACATGCCGGGGGCATAATTTGTTAAAATTACTCTTGAAACATTTGACGATAATGCAAAGATAAGAATGATGGCTAATCCGAAAAATAGCATAGATAGAATAATTTGTTTTGAGCGAAATTCCATCATCAGCTCTTTTTTGATAAGAGAAAATAACATTAATCTAAAATAATCTTTCCTGAATCAATTAAAAGCTTCTTATCTGCAATCTGCTTTGCTCGATGTTCATTATGAAGAACCATAATTACTGTCTTATTCTTATCTCTCCATTTTTTAATTAATTGACCTACTAAATCAATACCATTTTTATCAAGACCCGTGAACGGTTCATCAAATAATAATAAATCCCAACTACTAAGCTCTGCATAAGCAAGCTTAAGCCTTTGCAACATTCCTTTTGAAAAAACAGATATTGGCTCACTAGAAAAACGTGATAATTCAAAATGATCTAAAACTTTTTGAATTTTTGCTATTGGTTGAGAATTATATCGAAAACTAAGTGCAAACCGTAAGTTTTCTTTAGCAGATAAAAATGAATACATTCCAGGGTCATGGCCAAGATAAAGTAAATTTTTTCTAAATAGGCTATTATTTGATAGTAATTCATTTCCTTGAAAAAGAATACTGCCTGAGTCTGGTTTCATAATTCTCGCAATTATGCGCAATAGGGTTGTCTTGCCTGAGCCATTCTTGCCCATTAAAGCTATAATTTCGCCTTCTTGCTGAGAAAATGAAATACCATTTAGAATGTTAAATCTGTTAAAGGTTTTATATATACGATCAACAGATAACATTTATTTTTTCTTTAGCTCAGTAATAATCTCCGATACTTCCGTTTTTAATTCTGATCTACGATTAATAAAATCTTCTTTATCTAAATTCCCAATATCGTATTCCATTTCAAGTTCTTTGATTTGGCGGTATAATACGATTTTTTTTCTTCTAAGTATGTCTTTATTGTTTGAAGTTTTTACTGTACTAATTTTAGGAAGTAGGAGCGGCTGAATGGAATACATAATCGGAATTAAAAAAATAATCAAAGTAAATAGATAATCTTTAATTATATCCATAATCAATCCTTACGGGGCCAAAGCGCAATAACGGTACCAAAGGCTAGTATATAGCCTCCAATCCATACCCATTTAACCAATGGATTAACCATAATTTTTATAAATGCGGTATTATTATCATTGCTTACCGATGAAAAAATTGAATAGATATCTTTATTCAATGTTGAGAATATATCTAGTTCGCTGTGCGGTTGACGCTTATTTACATCAGGATTTCTATGAAAATATACTCTTTTCTCAGGACGAAGATTGGTTATGAAATTTCCATTATTGTCCGTGACGCGTAAATCGGAAATCCATGCATAATGATTCGGCCTCTCTTCTTCAAACATTCTGGTTAATTGGAAATTGTAATTTGCTACTTTTTCAGACTCGCCGACTTTTATTCCAAATTCTTTTTCTTTATCAAATGCATGACCAGTAAATCCAATAAACATTAATACAATTCCAAGATGTACAATATAACCACCATACCTAGAGCGATTTTTATGAATCATTTTGTAAAAAGCAAGTAAAGTTGATTCGCCAAATTTTGACGTTCTTGCCTGAATTCCTTTTGCAAATTCACTAAAAATTGCAGCAAAAACAAAAACACATAGACTAAATGAAATGACTACATATCCGGTCATTTTAAAAAAGATAAAAACAGCAGCTGAAAGCAAAGAAAGAAAAGTTGGAAATGTGAATTTTTGTATCAACTTCTGATTGGAAGTCCCCTTCCATGCTAAAAGGGGCCCTATTCCTGTAAGCGCTAATAATGCAAGGCCTATTGGTATATTTATCTGATTGAAAAAAGGAGGTCCTACTGAAATCTTATTGCCAGTTATTGCCTCTGAGATCACTGGAAATAGCGTGCCCCAAAAAACAGCAAAGCAAATAACAACAAAAATTAAATTATTGAAGAGGAACCCGCTTTCTCTTGAAGTAACAGATTCAATTTTTCTTGGAGATCGCAAATCTTCTATGCGAAAATACATCAACCCAAATGAGCAAATAAGAATGATAAATACAAATATCAGAAATACGGGTCCCAAGGAAGATTCTGTGAAGGAATGAACAGAGCTCATTACGCCTGATCTTGTTAAAAAAGTTCCAAAAATACACAAACTAAAAGTTAGTATAATCAAAACCATATTCCAGATCCTGAGCATATCTTTCTTTTCTTGAATGATGATTGAATGCAAAAATGCAGTGGCAGTCAGCCAGGGCATAAAGCTTGCATTTTCAACAGGGTCCCATGCCCAATAACCACCCCATCCAAGTTCTTGGTATGCCCACCAACCGCCAAGAATAATACCTATGCTTAAAAATAACCAAGTAACCAATGTCCATCTACGAATACTTCGAATCCAAAGTACACCAGTATCTTTATTTACCAAAGCTGAGAATGCAAAGGCAAATGGAACTGTAAACCCGACATATCCCAAATAAAGCATGGGTGGGTGAATAGCCATGGTAACATTTTGCAATAATGGATTAAGTCCATTTCCATTTTCAACAATAAAATCAGTCTGGGTAGGCTCAAAGGGATTTGTAATAAAATTAGTTAATATCAGAAAAAATCCCTGCGTAACAGACATTGTAATAATTACCCAAGGCATTAAGGTATGATGTTTTGACTGGTTTTGAATAATTGTAATTGTATTAAATATAGATAAAATAAATAGCCAAAAAAGTAATGAGCCAGACTGACCAGCCCATAATGCTGAAATTTTATATATCGTTGGTGTTTCAAAACTTGTATAGCGTGCAACATAATCAATATCAAAATTGCTAATTAACAATTGATAACTAAGGACAAAAGTAGCAATGAAAACAAAAAAAGAAACCGCAAGACCTAAGCGTTGGCCAGTAAGAAACAGCCTATGATCTGCTGTGCGGTTATAAAAGAATAATGTAATTATTGATAAAATGCTGCAACCAAAAGCTAGATTGAGTGCTACACTACCAGCGATAGGGGTCATGTATCTATTTCTTCAAGATTGTAGTTAGATTCGTTTCTAAGGTCGCCTTCATAGCGAGATGCGCATTTAGTTTGTAATTCATCGGCATAAAAAACTCCATTGAGATATTCACCTGTTACAATGACTTCTGCGCCATCCTTAAACAGGTCAGGTCGGGTTTTATTATAATTAACCGCCAACTCATTCTCGCCTTCTTTCAAAATAAAAATACAATCTAATTGATTTGCTTCAGAAATTTCTATTGAACCATTTTTAACAAGTCCGCCAAGCTTGGTACGTTTAGAAATATTTTCATCAACCAAATCTTTAACTGAAATGAACTGTGCCATGGCTTTTTTATCTGCAGGATTTAGCGAAACCCATCCTATCCAAAATAAAATGACTACTACAATACCAGTAATTAAACTATAAATTTTATTATTCATTATTTAAATAATTAGCTGTTTTATGCTAACGAATTTAAAACACTGAAGTTTCATTCCATTCACCAAATTCATCTTTTATTTTTATTACTATTTCACCCATAGTTGCATGTGCTTTTGCAGCTGCAATAATCGATGGAAGTAAATTGTCTCCATTCTTACATGCTTTTTGTATTTTTTTAAGTGCCTGTTGGGTGATTTCATCATTTCTATTTTTTCTCAACTGTCTTATTTTATTCTTTTGATAAGATTCTACTTCTTGTCCTATTTCTAAAATTGGTATTTCGATCTCTTCATTGATTTTTTCAAACTCGTTTACACCAACATGTATTAGTTCTTTATTATCTATTTTTTTCTGATGAGATGAAGCTGATCGAGATATCTCATATTGAAAATACCCTTTTTCGATCGCTGGAATAACCCCACCCATATTATCAATTTCCTTAAAATATTTCTCAGCTTCTTCCTCTAGTTCATCTGTTAGATTTTCAATAAACCAAGAGCCTCCTAATGGATCAGCAACATTTGCGACCCCTGTTTCAAAAGCAATTAATTGTTGTGTTCTAAGTGCTATTTCAGCAGCTTTTTCAGAAGGCAAAGCTAGTGTCTCATCCATAGAATTAGTATGCAAAGATTGTGTTCCACCAAGAACCGCTGCTAAACCCTGAAATGCAGTTCGGGCAATATTATTTTCAGGCTGCTGTGCGGTTAATGAGCAGCCTGCAGTTTGAGCATGAAATCTTAATTTCCATGATTGGGGGTCCTTTGCGGCATAATGATTTTTCATACGTTTGGCCCAGATTCTTCGCGCTGCACGGAATTTGGCTATTTCTTCAAAAAAGTCAAGATGAGAATTAAAAAAGAAAGATAGTCTCGGAGCAAAAGAATCGATATTTACACCAGCTTTAAGTGCGTACTCAACATAGGTAAACCCATCAGCTAATGTAAACGCTAATTCTTGCGCTGCTGTTGAGCCAGCTTCTCTAATATGATAACCAGATATTGATATGGTATTATATTTTGGCATTTTATCGGTGCAATACTCTATCATATCAGTAATTAATTTCATTGAAGGTTCTGGTGGGAATATCCACTCTTTTTGGGCAATAAATTCTTTTAAAATATCATTTTGAAGAGTACCTCGAAGCCGTTTGATATCAACGCCTTGTTTTTCAGCGGTAGCGATATAGAAGGCTAACAAAATTATTGCTGGTCCATTAATCGTTTGTGAAACGGAAATTTCTCCAAGATTAATACCTTTGAATAAATCCTCCATATCATCTATCGAAGCTACAGAAACACCGCACTTTCCAACTTCTCCCTCTGACCAAGGATGATCAGGATCATAACCCATTAATGTTGGCATATCATAGGCAACAGAAAGGCCTGTTTGGCCTTTTTCTAAAAGTGAATGGTAGCGTTTATTTGTCTCCTTTGCTGTACCAAATCCTGAAAACTGTCTCTTCGTCCATAGTTTTCCACGGTACATGCTTGAATGAACCCCTCTAGTAAATGGAAACTGACCTGGAAAGCCTAGTTGATCTAAATAATCTTCGCTAGGTTTTTCAGGAAAATAAAGGGGGTCTAATTTTTTTCCACTGAGTGTATCAAAGTTATAATTTCTTGATATTGAGTTATCAAAGCTCTCTTTCCAAGATTGCTTTGCTTTTTGATAGGATTTTTTTTTCTTGGACATATTAATTAATAATTTATGCTAATTATTCCTTAATTGAATTATTTTATTTATTCCTTCATACACCATCCATAGAATTAATGCAATAAGCATCAGTGTAAGAAAAAATAAAATATTATTATTTCCAAAAAAGTTGAGCGCGTTAACAACTAGTGCAGATAATGCAATAAACATAACAATGATCATTGGTATAAAAAGAGGAAGAATAGATTTTCTTTTTTGCCAGTAATATATGGTTAGAACCATTAATGTTAGCGCTGCTAACATTTGATTGCTTGCCCCAAAAATAGGCCATAAAACCCATCCCGCTTGCCTTGCCTCTCCTGAATAGGGATCAGTTATATTCCAAAAAGCCATCATCATTGCAGGAACTACCGCAACAATCGTGGCAAGAAATCTATTTGAAAGAAAATGTATTTTAGAGGCTTTTCCAAATTCATTTAAAATGAATCTTTGAATTCTTGTCGCGGTATCTAAGGTCGTTGCTGCAAATGAGATGACAAGCACAGCCATTAGTGTATTTGCAAAAGATTCTGGTATTCCCAATGATTTAAGCAATGCACCTCCGCCTAGAACAAAGGCTGCGGCTTTATTTTGGCTAGCATGTTCCCATGAATCGTAGTACGTAGACCAATCAAGGTCAGCAACAAAACCAACAGAAGGCAGGTGGGCTTGACCTACTAGAGAAATTCCTGCTACAGCAGCTATTGTTGAAACTAGAGCCAATGTTCCTTCTCCAATCATTCCGCCATATCCTACCATTCGAGAATCAGGTAAATATTCTAATTGCTTGGATGAAGTTCCAGAGGCTACTAAACCATGAAATCCGCTGATTGCCCCGCAAGCAATTGTCACAAATAACAGCGGAAATAAGCTTGGAGTATTAGGTTCTGAAAAAGAACGAATTGCTGGAGCTGTTACCTCGGGCTGGGCTACAAAAATACCTAAAAATAACAACGCAAGACCTATAAATAATTGATGACTATTAATATAATCTCTAGGCTGCAAAAGTACCCAAACTGGAAGAAGACTTGCTATAGCAGAATATAGGAATAATAGAATTATCCATATATTTTTTAATTCAACCATTGAAAGAGAGCTACTTAAGCTGATAGGGTTATTTGAGCCTACCCATATAAAAAAATATAAAAATATCACTGATATAATTGACAGAACTAAACCGTTCATATTTTTTTTATTTAAAAGTACACCCATTGCAAGGGCAATTATTATTTGGATATTAATCGGTATAACTGAAGTAGGAACCGAAACAAATAAATCAGCAATAGCCATGGCAAAAACAGCTAACACTAGCCAAACCAAAAATAAAACAAAGATTAAAAACATCATTCTGGCGCGTTTACTAATTGTAAATGATGCAATATCAGCAATGCTGCGACCTTTTTCTCTAGCGCTAGTTACAAGTGAACCAAAATCATGAACTGCACCCATAAATATAGTTCCAAATAAAATCCATACTAGAGCAGGTAGCCAGCCCCAGTAAGCTGCTACGCACGGTCCAATAATAGGTGCAGCACCAGCGATAGATGTAAAATGATGGCCAAATAAAATATGTTTTTTTGTTGGATAATAATCAAGCCCATCCTGCATATCTTTAGACGGGAGATTTACTGACTGATCATTTATTTCAAAAAGATTAATCGCTAAATATCTTGAATATATCTTGTAACCAATGAAAAAAGTTGAGAAACCAATAATTACAAGAAAAAGGGAGCTCATTCGATCAATATTGTAATTTCACAGATTTATTTTCGTTTAAAATAACCTCTTCAATACCCTTCTGATTTATACCCCATTTTTCAAGCAGTAAATCTCTGGGGCCATGCTCAACAAATTCATCAGGAAGTGAAATAGTTTTTATTATTCCTTTGTATCTTTTCGTTGCGAGCCATGCGGCTACACTTTCTCCGAAGCTACCAGTTTTGACGCCCTCTTCAATAATGATAACTTGATCAAACCGATTAGAGATTGACTGCAAATAACCTGTATCCATTGGCTTAATAAACCTACAATTAACCACCTCGCACTCTATTCCTTTCAGAGATAGGTTTTCTGCTGCCCTAATTCCATCAAATACCTGTGGACCAACTGCTAATATGACTGTGTTGCCATCTGATTTACGACATACTTCCCAGCTTCCAATAGGTAGTAGTTCTGCTTGCCCTTTTTCATCAAAACTTTCAGAGGATGCTTTTGGATAACGAATTGAAAAAGGTCCATCGTTATAATCCAAAGCAGTATAGAGCAAATGTCTTAGCTCGTTTCCATCTTTTGGAGCTGTTACTATCATGCCTTGTATACATTTCAGATATGCAATATCCAATGCTCCATGATGGGTTGGCCCATCTTCACCTGCGATTCCAGATCGATCCATGCAAAAAACGACTGGTAAATGCTGTATCGCAGCGTCATGGATGATGTGATCATATGCTCTTTGCAGAAAAGTGGAATAAATAGCAACAATAGGACGAACATTTTGTGTAGCAAGACCTGCAGCAAAAGTAACACCATGACCTTCTGCAATACCTACGTCATAATATCTATCTTTAAATTCTTTAGCATAAGGGACTAGACCGGTTCCTTCTCGCATGGCTGCTGTAATACATACAGTATCTTTTCTGTTTCGTGCAATCTCACAAACGATGGAACCAAACACATCTTGAAAAATAGGGGCTTTAATAGGGGTAGGATTTTTATTTACTATCTCGCTCTTTATCTTACCATTAGGCTTAACTGCATGGAATTTAACAGCGTCTAAATAGTAATCATTATTTTCTGTATTGGTTGAAACCATCCCTTTGCCTTTTTTTGTAAGGATATGGAGCAAAGCGGGTGTTTTTAAGTCCTTTATTCGATCTAAAGTTGATATTAGTTCTGGTAGATTGTGACCATCTATTGGGCCAAAATATCTAAACCCAAGCTCTTCAAAGAGCATTCCGGGGACTAAAAAGGATTTTAAACTTTCTTCGACTCTACGTAAAAAATTTTGAATGGATTTTTTACCAAAAGTAATTTTACCAGCTATGTCCCAAATTTCATTCCTTATTTGATTGTAAACTGGATTTGTCACTATTTTAGTTAGATAGGTATTTAATGCACCAACATTTGGACTGATCGACATCTCATTATCATTCAAAATGACAAGCATGGGTGTTTTTAAATGTCCAGCATTGTTCATCGCTTCAAAAGCCAATCCTCCCGTCATTGAACCGTCTCCAATTACAGAAACTACTCTAAAATCTTTATTATTGTGTTTTCGAGCTTCAGCAATTCCGGTTGCTGCAGAAATAGATGTTGAAGCATGACCTGCTCCAAAAGTATCGTACTCGCTTTCACTTATCTTTAAAAAACCACTAAGACCGCCCATTCTTCGAATTGTATTGAATTTATCTAATCTTCCGGTTAGTATCTTGTGGGCATAGCCTTGATGGCCAACATCCCAAATGATTTTATCTTTAGGGGTGTTAAAAACTTTGTGTAGCGCAATCGTTAATTCAATTACACCTAATGTAGGAGCAAGATGCCCTCCTATCTCTGTAACTGTTTCAATAGTAAAATGTCTTAGCTCGTCTGCTAATTGGATTAGCTGCTCACTATCTAGTTTGCGTAAATCATCAGGTGATTTCATTTTTGGTAAAATTTTAAGCTGCATTATTTTCTTTGTGGTATTTTGTTTTATTTGAAAAAATGTGATGATGTAAAAAAGTTATTTCATTTAATTCTGGATGAAAGGTAAATCCAAAGTGTATCCCTGATTTCACAGCTACAATTTCATTTTGGTATTTACTAATGATATTTACAGAATTACCAATTTTATTAATTTTAGGAGCTCTAATAAACAATACTTCGGCTTGATGAATTTGATCTTCTATCTCAATATTGACAATATCCATAAAAGAGTTTAATTGGCGACCATAAGCATTACGATTTACCTCAATATCCAAAATACCTAAAGGTTTTATGTGTTCATTATTTTGAATAGACTTGCTCATCATAATTAAACCTGCACAAGTACCCATAATTGGCTTGTGTTGAGAAAACTTTATTATGGGTTTGTGAAAATTAACCCTTAACATTAAATCGTTCATTGTTGTTGATTCTCCACCTGGAATAATTAATCCATCAATGTTGTTTAATTGATCCGGATATCTAATTTCCATAAATGAAATATTAATTTCTTTTAATATTCTTGTATGCTTTTCATAGTCACCCTGTAATGCCAATACACCAATCATTGATATCTACCAACCTCTATCCTGCATTCTTTCTCCTTTAGGAATTTCAGACATATCTACACCTTTCATTGCGGACTTCAATCCTGTAGAAATGTCAGCCAGCTTATCAGCATCATTATAATATGTTACTGCATCTACGATTGCTTTTCCTCTTGGTACTGGGTCATCGCTCATGAAAATTCCTGATCCTACAAAAACAGTTTCAGCGCCAAGCTGCATCATTAAAGATGCATCAGCCGGTGTAGCAATGCCTCCAGCTGCAAAATTAGGAACAGGGAGTTTCCCGAGCTTAGCTACTTGTTGAACTAACGAAAATGGAGCTCCTAAATTTTTTGCAGCTGCCATTAGCTGATCCTGATCCATAACTGTTAATTTTTTGATTTCAGACTGAACTTGACGCATATGTCTAACAGCTTCAACAATATTTCCACTACCAGGTTCGCCTTTGGTTCTTATCATCACTGCTCCTTCGCCAATTCTCCTCAATGCTTCACCTAAATCCTTGCAGCCACAAACAAATGGTACTTTAAAATCATGTTTCCAGATATGATTATGTTCATCCGCTGGCGTTAAAACTTCACTTTCATCAACAAAATCAACTTCAAGAGCTTCAAGGATTTGGGCTTCTGCAAAATGTCCAATACGAACCTTAGCCATAACTGGGATTGTGACTGATTCTTGAATTTCTTTAATCATTTGAGGGTCGCTTGCCCTTGCAATTCCGCCTTCTTTTCTGATTAAAGCAGGTATCCTTTCCAAAGCCATCACTGCAACAGCTCCAGCTTGCTCTGCTTGCTTTGCTTGTTTAGCATTCATCACATCCATAATTACTCCACCTTTTAACATCTCAGCAAGGCCAACTTTTATTTCAAAAGATCCCTTCTTAGGCATAAATCTCCTCCTCTTGGACATTTCCAATTTCTTTAATTCTTTCAAGAACTTCTTCAATTATATTATCTGGGGTACTCGCTCCAGCAGATATTCCAACTACATTACAATCCTCAAGCCATTTTTCATTAATATCCAAGGCACATGTGACTTGATATGATCTCTTATTTCTTTCTTTTGACAGATCTGTTAATCGTTTTGAATTAGCACTCGTAAAAGAACCTATAACAAACATAACATCGCATTTCTCAGATAGTTCTTTTATTTGCTCTTGGTTTCTTTTTGTTGGAAAACAAATTGTATTTATAAATCGTAGATCAACAACCTTATTCATAAGAATATTAACTATTTCTTGTACATTCTCAATTGTTTGCGTGGATTGACTAACAACGCCAGCGCGCTTAGTCTTCCTAAGTCTAATCGCTTCATCAGGAGTAGCCACAATCATAGGTTCTTTAACTTGACTTGCAATTCCAACTACTTCATCATGTCCATGGTCGCCTATGATTATTATTTTTCTTCCATCTGATTCAAGCTGTTTAATCTCATCATGAATATCTCTTACCAGGGGACATGTAGCATCCACAATATTCATATTTTTTTGCTTAGCTTCTTTCCATACATCAACATGTGTACCATGTGCACGAAGCAAAACTGGTCTACCATCAGGCACTTTATCCAATGACTCAACTACTTTAGCACCTGCTTTATCCAGATCATTTACAACATTTTCATTATGAACGATGTGACCTAGCATATATACATCACCATGCTCTTTTGCTGTATCATAAGCCATATCAACAGCATC
>CERX01017868.1_pt1 | contig 46662 bp, 31 predicted proteins | sample 350251 | NCBI WGS metagenome assembly CERX01 (sample SAMEA2621044, study PRJEB7988) | marine metagenome | biome: marine biome (ENVO:00000447); feature: deep chlorophyll maximum layer (ENVO:xxxxxxxx); material: "saline water (ENVO:00002010), including plankton (ENVO:xxxxxxxx)" | depth 50 m
CTTTCGTTGGTAGGATCCATCATTACCCATGGATTTGCAGCATACGTAACAATTCCAAACACACCATCAGCACGATACCTTCCTGGTAGCTGCATTTCAGCGGTATTATACGCTGTACTTGCCATAATGCTTATCTTGTCATTTGGTCTAAAATCCAAGTTTGCCCTCATATTTTGTTGGTCTATCCAATTATTGGGAGTGTGCATCTCTTCATAGGGCCTGTCTAATGAAAAGTAAAGGTTTGTGGTCTCAGTCCCACCAGAAACGCTTACAGAGTGCTTAGATATCTGTCCAGGTTGAAAATAATCATTTACCCATTTATAGGATCTAAATTCTTGCTCACCATATTCTCTGTCTTGGTCGTTGTATCCAAAGGTACCTTTGTAATTCATTCTCCAATTATTACCGCTTGAAGCGCCTTTCCCTCGCTTAGTTGTAATAACAACTACACCATTTGATCCACCAGTTCCATAAGATGAGGCTCCTGCCGGACCCTTTATAACCTCTATATTCTCAATATCTTCAGGATTCAAACTCGCAAGCGCTGTTATACCAATATCAGGAGCGTCACTCGCTATCCCACCTCGCCAATTTGAATTCTCAATCTTAACCCCATCAATAAAAAACACAGGCTGGCCATCACCATTTAAACCACCTCCAGATCTCATTTGCATTCTAAACTGTGACCCTGCATTGCCAGAGGCCTTGGTAAGGGAGACACCAGCGACTCTACCTGCTAGAATATTATCTACGCTTGAATAATTATTTTTCTCAGTTAATTCTGCAGCAGATATTCTTTGTACAGCAATCTCAGATGTCGCTTTAGTTGTTCTGGAAGCTGCACCAGTAACAACAACCTCTTCACTACGAAGTGGATCAACATCTAGTGTGAAATCAGCATTTGAATCACCACCAGAAATACTTACATCTGACGAAGATGACTTGTAACCTATATATCCAGCAGTTACAGTGTAGCTCCCATCAGGAACCTTTGATATAACATAATTACCATCTGCATCTGCTGCGGTACCATAGTTAGTCCCCTCAACGAAAACATTGGCGCCAGGTAGAGGATTGTTGGTCAATCCATCTATTACAGTACCAGATATTTTACTCTGAGCGAATAGATTATTTACTGAAAAAAGAAAGAAAAAACAAAGACTAAAAGACTTGACTTTCATTTTCATAATATTTCTCCTTAGTTACCTTTTCTATAGACATGAAACAAACTCAATGCTTGCCCCTAATTAATAAGTTGTTGGGTAAGAGATAAATGAAGAAACCAAAGGAGATTGGCAATCTTGGGATAATATATACTCTTACCCAACTTGTTATGTTTTTTATATATATATTTATGATATATCACTGATATCTCAGGTAATTATAATTTTTTTTCAATTAATAAACAAGAACTAAATAACATGTATTAATAGTATCCTATTATCTAGGGTAGTCAAAATCACTAAATTTATACTCAAGATTATTAAAAATCCCCAATTCAACTTCATAAAGAGTATCTATACCATCTCTTTGTTCTGTTTTGTCACTTATTATAACTTGATTATTTTTATATTGTATAGAATATTCAGAAAAATTTCCTCTATAAACAACCGTGTCTAATCCTTCGGAACCTATCAAAAAGTCATTGCCCTCATTCCCCACCAGTTTATTGTTTCCATTGTTTCCGGTTATGCGGTTATCATATTTATTCCCAATAAGAGTAATATTATTATTCCCCGCTGCTTTTATATTTACTAAATATTTCGATTTTTGTGTGTAAACAAGATCATCATTATATAATAACGAAAACACACCAGTAAAATCTCTGGGTAATTCAGGTGTATAAGTAAGATAAGGATGAAAAAAGTTTTCTAAAATGGCGTACCCTGAGGGATCCTCATTCAATAAAGATTCACGATTGTTTGCAAAATATCGCCCAAAATGAGATTTACCAATATATTGTTCAAAGCTATCATTTTTTAATCGATCTTTTATAGGAACTCCCTCATATAATGTCGGTATTGTTTTCCATAAATCATAATAATTATCAATTAGGACACCAACATATTCATTGGGGTGCTCTTGTGGCTCATCTTCTGGCCAAGCCCTCCAGCCTATTTTTTGTGCTTTATCATTAGCAAGCCTCATTTCTTTAATCATCTTTGGTAATCTCGGCTTGATGCCATAATCATGCACTAAGTGCCAAATCTCTTCATAGGATGCATCTCTGGTAATATGATTCATATAATCATCACTACCAACTGCAGGACACTCATTCGAACGCAAATCCTGCATACTAAGATCAGTTGCTTCACCTAAGCCTTCTTGAAAAGCTTTTTCAAGATCTGGCTCTGTATTAAAAAACACCATTGTTGCTTTTTTGTCAGACATAGAGTTTGCGATATGCGACTTGTCTTCACCGTAAACCGAACCAGGGAAAGATTCTAAAATATGTTCTAGAACATTTCTCCCGTGTTTTATTTGATCATTTGTCCATCCATCTTGGGCCAAAATATGAATAGGCTTACCGTTTGGAGATAAGATTTTTGTATACTTAACAAAATATTTTTTAAAAACACCCGGTACATTATCGGGAAGCCGCACAATACCATCTTTAGATAATGAAATATCAATATCAGGCAATGTAACTTTTTTTTCACAACTATATAAAAAAAGAAAACAAAATTGCATAAAATATAATTTTTTCATAGTCTGCCCCTATTTCGTTTTAAAATAAAGCTCCCAAAAACTTTTTTGATTTTTTGAGAATGATATATCCACAATATTCCCATTTTTTATTACCATCTCCAACTTTCTAATGTTTGAGATGTGATCCAACGGATTATCTTTTAGAACAATTATATCTGCAATTTTACCATTTTCAATTGTTCCGACATTTGCCAAAACCCCATTCATTTCTGCAGAATTTTTTGTCGCTGCCACCAAGGCCTGCATTTCATCTAAACCAGAAAAAGCAAGCTGCTCAATTTCCAGTAAACCAATTTCGCCTAAGGGGTTCGAATCGCCGCCTGAAGTAATTTTAACACCCAGTTCATGAGCTCTCATTAATATTCTCCGCTGTCTAGTAGCAACTTTTGATGAGCGCTCATCTGCATATGCCACTAAAACCCGACCATCTACAATATCTTGATCTGAATATATTCCAAGATCAGTGATTTTTGCCTCTCGATCTTTGATGTATTCATCGCTTAGATTGCAAACAATAGTCGGATCGTAATATGTTCCCATTTTAACCATTAGTTTCAAAGTTTTTTCTGATAATCCATAACCATGTTCTATACAATCTACTCCTATCTTTACTGCTCGATATGCGCCTTCTTCAGCTGCATGCGCTACAACCTTTACTTTGTTTTGGTGTGCTATATTCACTGCTGTTTCTATTTGTTCTTTTGTTAATTCATCCGCCATTATCTTTATCCATTTCACACCCATATTTACATGGTTCAAAACTGCTTCTCTCATTTCTTTTGCATCAGCAACAGGAATTGTAGCTGGCCAGGCATAATCATCAATCCCGTGTCCATCCTCTGCAGCCAGAGGATTTCCTGCAGCATATATTGTTGGCCCTACAAAAACTTCTTGTTCAAAAGCAGTTCCCCAATAAACATCTAAATAGTCTCTTGATCCTGTACTCCTTAATGATGTAAATCCACGTTTTAGTGCATCCATTGCGTTTCTCCCTGCACGTATTGATGCAGGAATAGAGCCTTCAGAACCAAGAATATTATTGATATCGGGTAGAAGGTCTGATAAGTGAGAATGATTATTCCATAAGCCAGGCAATACATAACTTCCATTCAAATCAATTATTTTTGACATAAAATCGTCTTCTGCACTATAGAAGCCTTTTTCTATTTCGATAATTTTATCACCATTAATTACTATATACATTCCTTTCTGAATTGATCCACCATTGCCATCAATAATATTACAGTTAGTCAAAACAAGGTTAGAAGAAGCATTCGCATAAACACTTAAAAGAATAAGAGTTAACAAATAAATTAAATTATGGTATGTTTTTTTAAGTAAAGGCATTATTTATCTCTAGGTTGTTATTTTATATCAATAATTTTTAAATGATCATCAAAAAATTTTATATTTTCTATATTTATGAGGATGTTTTGCCCATCACGATAATAGTGTATATCATCTACTATTATTCTTCCATCCTGATTACGCAAAACATATTCTGACCTTTTTCCATTAAGAATTGCAGTATCTTCTCCAGGGCCTCCATCAACAATATCAAATCCCCCCATTGGTTTAATTCTATTATCACCACTATTCCCAAAAAGTGAATTATCAAAATCATTTCCAGTCAAATCAGAATCCTCTTCTCCTGTGAGAGCTGCCTTCCTTAAATACTGGGACTTGTTAGTATAAGTTTTATTATTCTCTTTTTGTAATGAAAAATGACCATCAAACTCTTCAACAATTTCTGCCAAATACAGCCAATTTTTTCCCATATATCCTTCTACAATTTCATACATTTTGGGGTCATGCACCTTTAAACTAGAATTTGATATTGGTATGTATTCATCCTCTCTTGTACCATTATTTGTTGGATCATGTGCCCACATATCAAAATACGCTTCAAATCCACAAATAAAATATTCATGGGTTTCATCATAATCCAATAAATATACATCCTTAGCTCTTGCATCATAAAAAGCATCAAAAAGATCCTGACTTAATGTTGGGTGAGCTGGCTCGATTCCCCATTGCTGTACAAAATGCATTATTTCTTCATAACTTGCATCTCTAACAGGGTTCTTCTTTGCCATATATCCATCAGTCCCCTCTAAAATAGTTTCATATGCTCTCAAATCTTGCCCATTAATATCAATGCCCATCTTCTCAATTTTTCTAAACCAAGCCTTAAATGATTTTGTGTCCTTAAATAAAAATAAAATTGACTGATTATTTGCCATTGCATTTGCAATAGTTGTTTTATCATGACCGTATTTTGTATCAGGTAAATTTGTCAGATGATTTATCAATACTTTACGCGCGTAAACAACCTGCCTGTTACTGTAACCAGGTTCTACAATTATATGTATGGGTTTACCATTTGGAGCATAAATTTTAGAATATCTATCAAAATCCTTAAAAATATCGTCAATATTTTCTGGAATGCGAACAATGCCATTGGGTGATCTAGATATGTCAATATCATTTGGGAGCGTACCGAGGTTTTTGCCTATTGCATGATGATAAAAACCAAAAAAAGAAATGAATAGATAATGTGATAATATAGACTGCAATGCTATTCTATGCATATTTTGCACCTCTTTTTATTTAATTTAATACCACTAAACTTTTGCCATATTTTTAGAAAAATTAATCTATAAAGGTCTCTAATCTAGCCTTGCCTGGAGGATTAAAAACTTTTGTCACATATTCTTTATAAAGATTATAAGAATTAGGTAGCTTGTCAATTAGTTCTGATTTTTTCATTATAGACCATTCTGCTTTTTTAGGACCATATGGGGCTCTAAAATCCCAAGCAGTGTAAATAATCCAGTACGCATATTCCTGCAACAATACTCTAAGTCTACCTTCGTCCTGATCAATTTCATCATATTGTCTAATATCATAAAACCCATTATCAATTGCTTGATTCATTTGAGAATATAATTCTGAGTTTTTCGAGATACCCCATTCATTCGGGAAAGTGTAGTGCATTCCAATAGCAGTTACAAAATGTAAAATGTGCTCAACAACTTCACTTACCTGACCTGGAACACCCTCCATAATAATATCACAAATACTGTTATTACGCATTGTTCTATCCCATTTTTTTTCATTAGATGATGAAAATTCATAGTTCTCACCTTGGAAAAGAGGAATGACAGTACGGTATTTATACATATTTGTTATTAGTTTTTTCTGTAAGCTTTTGTCAATTTGCTCACCATTTGGAGAAAACATTTCTTTAATTGTCTCAGCTACATTCTTCATAAAATCATCAGATATATCTTCTCTACCAATTAATGTAATACCACATACTGTAATTTTTTTTGTAAATGGTTGATATTCATCAGTTATGACTATTTCAGACATAGAGTATACATCAGCGGGTGGTTGTCCTGAGGGGGTACGTAGAATGCAACCACCAATGTGAGTTGAACTAAAATTTACTTTTTTACTCTCACATGACATCATAAAAACAAGCATAAATAAATTAATTGTTAGAAAATAAATATATCGTTTCATAAGAGCACCTTTATTTTTAATAGTCAAAAAAATTAAACCTAATCTAAATATGGGGACCAATTAGGAAAAAACCCTTCACCTACTTTTCTAAAATCAGACCCATCTATTTTGATAATATTTATCAATGTTAATTCATTTTCTGAGGTAGATTGAAATACAAGTTCAGATCCATCAGGTGAGAATGATGGAAAACCATCCCCAATATTTACACCATTGGTTACCTGCCTAGGATCACTTCCATCTTCGTTCATAACCCAGATATTTTTATTATCTTCAACACCTCTTACCCAAGCAATCAATAAACCATCTTTTGAAAAGCTAGGCCACTCATCAAGCAATTCATTATTTGTAAGTCTATTTAGTTGCTTTCCCGTTAACGGATTTATAGTATAAATCTCAGGATTACCGTCTCGTCCAGATTCAAAAACAAGCTTATCACTTGATGGAGACCAGCTTTGATAAGCACCATTAATCCCTTGCCCTGCAATCGTTTTCAATATATCGCCCTTTATTGATGAGATGATTATACCAGGCTCATCATCACTCATAAATGCGATATTACTACCATCACTTGACCAACACGGTAAATCAGCTTCTCGAGGAGTCATGACTTTTTTTAGGTAATTCTCATCAAGATTAAAATAGTAAATTCCCGTATATTCTTTATCATAGGTATTAAATAAAATCTTCCTCCCATCAGGCGACCAGCTTGGCCATTGAGGCTGAAAATCAGTTTTAAATAGTATTACGCCCCCCGATCCATCTTTATTCATAGTATATAGATAATCTTTCTCAGGTGCTAGGTATAAGATTTTTGAGGTTTTTACAATCTTATTTTGACATGCCATTTCAAAACCAAGGGTAATTATTAGAACAAGGAATATTATTAATGAATCTTTTAGTAATAGCATATTTACATAAATAAGTAGATTATATAATTACAGGCTAAATGTTGAAGGATTATTCTTTTCAATTTCACAATCCATTTTATTCCTTGAAATTATCGAATGGCAAAATCTCAGGTATACCTCTTTTATAATTTCCATCAGGTAGGCTTCTAGGCAATTTATATTCCTCATTTGTATATATTGCATAAAAGGCTTTATCCATTTGTCTTACTTTTTGATGTGTATTTAACCTCCACTCATGTTGGATATCATCTAGCCTACCAGGAAAGTTTTGTGCACCGAGTACCGATGTAATTGCCCAATATAAATATTCATGAATTTGACAACCATATTCACATGTTTGATCATTATATGTATACCAAGCATTTTCAGGGTATTTTTGAGGTATAGTATCAAAATATCCACCTCGCGCTAAATCAACAGCATCAGATATACTTGAACCTTTATGTGTGCCAAACACGTTAGGGTAGGCATTTGAAAAACCTCCAAATGTTATTAAATGCAATACTTCTTCAAGAGACGCATCAAATATACCTTTTTTAGCTCCATTTGGGTGTGTTTCATCATCATATAAATCCTGGACTGCCCTTTTTACGGTCGTTTGGCCATCAGGCCAATTGCTAGATCCAAAAAAATTTTTATATTTTTTGGATCCATAAGTTCTAAACATAACTAATGTTGCACTGTGTTCAATTAGAGCATCAATAACTTTAGGATTGTCTGGTATACCATCTTCATTATTATCAAGATATTGCGCAAGCACATTTGCAGCATGGACTACCTTAGAATTACCTGTCTCTTGTGTAGCCAGAATTGTTACTCCAAAAATATTTATTTGTTTGCTAAAAACAGAGTAATCATATTCTTTAACTGTTTTTTTTGAACAATTAAAAAGCATTACTAATAAAAATATAAAAATGCTCAGAATTCTTCTATTTTTAATCATCAGACTAAGGAATTACAATTATTTTTTCATTTACAGGATATAAAAACTCTACACCTTTACTTGTTACAATTGCATTATCTTCAAAATTTATGCTTACCCTCCTATTCCATTCTGGAATCCACGTATGAATCATATACTCAAATGCAAAAAGATTGTTTTCCTGAATCACCAGATGACCTCTACCTGAATAACCATTTTCTGATACATCTCTAAACGGCGCAAATGATGGCCCAACAGATATTTCACTATTTCCTGTGTTCCCAACAGTATGACAATCAATAGAAAAACCAGATTTTTCTGAATTTCCAAGTGATTCAATAAGCTTTTTATCTTTTTCAAAAAAATCAGTGAATGGAGTATATACATAGCCTGATTTTTCAAGTGCTTTCGCACAAATAGATAGAGTTTTTCTTGCAGTATTACCAATCTTGATATTCTTCCTTATAATTTTTCTAGCTTTAATTCCACGATCCCAAGCATGTATCAATCCATTAGGCAAATGAGTTTCATTTTCTTTAAGGATGTATGCGTTTCTTTTATAATCGGTTCCGTAATTCATATATTTTACACCTAGATCCCAAGAAATAAAGTCGCCTCTTTGAAATCTATATTCAGGACCACTCTCTTCTCTATGGACCACACCAGTTTTTGTTTTAGAACCAAAATATAAAATTCCAGGCATAGGTGCACCAAAAAGAGAAGGATAGATCCCGTAATTACTTAATTCATCTTGTGCCAACCAACCAATCTCTTCTCTTGTTGTGACGCCTGGTTTTATCATCTTTAAAGCATTCTCCATTACTCGTCTTTGATTTTCGCATATATTCGCAAATGCAATAATTTCAGATTGAACCCTTCTTACCTGAAAATCTGTAATAACATTTTCAGATGAAACCAATATCTTTGAATATTTTTTACCTAACATAGATGTCAAATTCAGGTAATCTGTATGTGAGAGTCCATCTCCAACAGTTATCCAGTCTGACATATTAACAGCGATAGTTTTTGGATCCTTTTTCTTAATATAATCTTTAATGTCCTCCTCCTCGCCAAAGAAGTCATATACAGACTCATCAGCAATCTCTGCAAAACGATTGCCAAATAATGCTCTTTCAATTCGATCACCACCATAATCGGTGAAAACCACATGTCCCATATTAACGCCAAAATCCAATTCCATTGGATCAGGATCACCACGTCTTATTACATGTATCCAAACGTCAATATCATTATCACGCATTGCCCCCGGTAGTACTAAATCTAATTTGTCTCGTCTTATCGTATTCATCATTTCAAAACGTGCTTTAGCATCTTGAGCTATTAATAATCCATTAAATAAAAACAAAAATAAATAAATATTAATTTTAGATCTCATTTGAACTCCTATAGATTTAATTAATTTGATGTTTTTGGCGTATTATTATGCCAATACTGCGGAACTAATGCCTGTTTCTCTGGCCATATTTTATCAAGTGTTGAAGCATCATAAAGAAGACCGTTTTTCATAACATATTTAATTGAGTTTGTATTCCTAATATCCACCAACGGATCTTTTTTTAGCAAAACTAGATCAGCTAATTTTCCAACTTTTATAGATCCTAGATCATCGGAAAATCCTAATGCTTCTGCTCCAATTATAGTAGCACACTTTAATGCATCTAACTCACGCATACCACCAGACTGGATATTCCATATCTCCCAATGGTAACAAATGCCTTGCATTTCTCCATGACTACCAACACCAATTTTTCCTCCAGCTTCAACAATATCTTTAAATGTTTTTGCATATTCCTTATAATAAAAATCATCTTCATGGTACCAGGGTACGCGTCTTGTTTTTCTATCTAATACCTCATGGGGGAAAAAATGCTTTAATTTCTCATCATCGTGGACATTCGTGCGAGTCCAATAATAATATTCCGCCCTTGGGCCAGTACTAACTATTACAGTTGGATCATAATAAGTACCTGATTCTGAAATTAATTGTATCATATCCTTATAAAGCGGATAATGTGGGAAAACATGTTCCAAAGAGTATCCATCCATAACTTGCGTAATCATTAGTTTCATATCAATCCCCTCTGTAGTTGGAATCAATTTTGCCTTATCAATTGCAATGCTAAGTAACTGTCTATGTTTTCTATTCCCTGCTAAATATTGCTTAACAGTATTGACGTGATAAAAGTCAGCGTATTTTTCTATAATGTGGTCTGCATCTTCAATATTATTAATTGGGGAATCGTTAAAAATACCTGGACCTGTAGTGAATATCCTTGGTCCAATCATATCTCCAGTCGCTACCCTATCAGAGTAAGTAAATATATCGATTTCCATACTTTGTGGATCGCGGGTAGTTGTAACACCATACGCTAAATTGGCTAGATATGACCAAAGAGTACCTCTGTGAATATCCGTATCTCTATCCATATGTGAATGTAGATCAATAAAACCAGGCAATAGATACATTCCATTTGCATCTATGATTTCTGCATTTGAAGGAATATTAATATCATCAACATCATTCACCTTAATAATTCTATTATCTTTGATTAAGACTACACCATTTTCAATAATACCATTATCCTCTAAGTCTTCTCTCATTGTTAAAATAGTGCAATTCTTAAATGCAATTAGTCCATTTCCACGATATCGTGGAAATTTTAAGTTTATATCTATTATTTTAATAGTTGGTAAGGATTGAACCTTATTTTTATCCCCTTCCCAAATAAAAATTGAATTGCCTAAAGACCAATATACAATATTACTATTTTGAGACCATTTTGGATAATGAGTACCCTGTAAATTGATTTTTCGTATTGGAAATGATGCGTGCAATGCATCATTCAGAAATATTTCAGGAGTTTCTGTGCCCAATGGAGGCACTTTTACTAAATATATATTGTGATCTGAGTGTACCATTGCAGTCAATTTATTTAAACCCAAAATAATTTTATTAGACAATTGTGGTCCTCCAGGCCCAAGAAATGGTCTCTGACCATAAACTTTCAACTCTGATCTTAAGTTTTCACCATTAATATTTATTGATACTAATCCTTTGCCATACTCATTGAAATAGATTCTTTCTAAATCATTAGTAAAATGGATTCCTCCACCTTTTATTGCTTTTATATATTTAATTTCTTTTTTTCCTTCGGCATCTAATAGACCAATAGATAAATTTTTACCAGATTGGTTCCAAGAGCCGAATAGCACAGCAACATAGTCACCGTTTGGCGACCAGGCAACTTCCTTAAAATAATAGGAATCCTTATTTAATTTCTTTAAAGATTTTCCACTAGACTTAACAGTAAAAACATTTCCACCGGTAAAATCATTCCAAGTTATAAATGATATTTTTTTACCATCTGGGCTCCAAGTTGGATAATATTGATGATCCTCCATGTCTACCAATTTTTTAATTTTTTTTGTTGATAAATTCATCATATAAATTCTATTCAAAGCTGTAAAAACTATATTTTGCTCATCAGGAGATAAAGATGGATACATTATTTGTCTTAATTGCACATCACCATCTGGTACTTTTTTATTATGATGAATAACTGGTTTAATGCTAAGTGAAATATCAGCTTCAAAAGGGATTTCTGATCTATTACTATTTTTAATTGAGACTTTATGAATCCTACCATTAATTGCTGCAATAATAAATTTATTATCTGGAGTGAAGCTGAACCCTGGCATATGATCGCTTGACGTTCCCATCCAATTATTTTCCTGTTGATCAGGTTGAACTGGAAATGTTAACCATCTTTCCAAACCATTATTAAGATTTCTTAATCGATATCCTGTCTTGCCATCATGTCTTGATCCATACACCATCCATTCCCCATTTGATGAGATTTCAGGTCTTATTGCACCGCCTACTTGTGATGTAATATTTTTTCGAATCCCTGTTTTAAGATTATAACTGTCTATTTGGTGCCCAAATGCATTGTCATCATCAGGATGTCGGAAAGAAAAATATAGTTCATTAGTTTTAGGCCGGAAAACAGGACCGAGCGCAAAAATAGGTTCTTCGTCATATAAAAGAGACTTACCTATACCACCATCTATATGATATATCCATAAATTATGATTTACATCAATCCAAGTGAAGCGTGGAGTCCGAGATACAACAATATATTGCCCATCATTTGACCAAGTAGGTGATGAAAATGTGGCATCATTATCATTTGTTATAGATTTAAAACTCATTTTATTTTTTTCAATTTCTCCCTCAATTTCTATTAACCATAGATTCTCCGATCCACTTCTATCACTAAGAAATACTATTTTATTACCATCTGGAGAAAATTGAGGTTGAGTATCATAAGCCATACCATCTGTAATTCTTAAGGCTTTAGTCTTACCAATAGTCAATAAATAAATATCACCTAGTAGATCAAATACTATATATTTACCATTGGGAGAAACATCTATGTTAATCCAAGTTCCTTCATCAGTGGTAAACTCTATGAGTTTTGTTGGTTTGATTGGTAGACTATTATCACTGGCCTTAATAAATGAAATTATTAATAAAATATTTGGAATTATTTTTAAAAAATAGAGCATTATCTCAAATATATTATTTAATTATATGCCAATTGCTATGCTGAGGTCTATTTAAATACCTTAAACCTTCCTCCTCAAAAACAGCAATCTGACCTATACCTAATTCTACACCTTTATCTCCCCATCCTTTAACCAAAACACGAGTATGTGGTTCAAAAGCATATAAAGTATTTAAAAATAATTTATGGTCATTCGTTACAATCGATGTCGGATAATAACCTGGACCAGAGGTCATACCCGCAACATAAGTTTTATGACTAAACATATATCCCCCAAGCAGAAACCTTCTAATAAACATTGGAGGAGGATGAAAACCTATTTCAGTCTCAATTATCCCTGGTAATAGTTTAATTTTACTAGACGATAAGACTATATCCTTTCCAGTCCGACCTAAACGAAATTCACCAGCGAACAGATCTTGCATTTTATTCACTTTTTCTAATGCTTTTTTTAGGTCACCTGGGACGTCTTCCTCATTATTTTGCAAAACATATGCATGCTGGTGAGAATCCGTTACCAAACCCATGAGCATTATATCAGAATCAAGACTGATTATATCACCTCGTTGGATAATAACATTAACACCATTTTGCGTTTGTCCATTATTAAATTTTTCAGGAGAGTCTATGCTGCTATATTTTTTAATAAGCGAGGGTCTTCTTTTTACAATTACAGTTGGGTGATTTTCTATCTCTAAATTTAAAGATAGATAACGATGTCGGAACCACCAGTTCAAATCATCTGTTGTAGTTATCCCTGGAATTACAACTTCATTTGAAAAACCTTCTGTTATAATATCATTTGCAAGCCCTTGCACATAACTATAAGCATCAATCTGACCAGGCGAAATTGTTTCAAGCCAGCGCACTCCAAGAGTCCATGAATCAATAATTTTTTTCGAATATTTTTTGCCTAGCGCATTAAGCATATCTTTATTATCAAACAAAGAGATTGCAATCTGATTTGGCTTAATCTCATTTACCAAAGTTTTGATATGATCATAGTCACTTGGCTCACGATATTTTATGCGACCATTTTTATTATAAAATAATAAAAATTTAGGTATCATTTGAGATCCAGGAGCAGCATATACACTTGGTAGTGTCATCCCCTCAAAATTGGCTGCCAAAAGAGACGTAAATACAGGACCTTCATTATTATAATAAAGGTCAGCCTCATTATTACGAAGTATCCATACATCTACAGACTGTTCTTGCATAATCATTGGAAGGACATTTTCTTTTTTCCATTTCCACCACGATTCCATCACTTGGACGCGCTGTCTCATAGGTAATATATTTTTTATATATTGTCCGGACCCGATATAACTATTTTGGTCAGGCATTATAAATGATAATGGAATTAGGATGAAAAATAAGTTTGTAGTTCTTTTTAATAAATTCATGTTTCTAAATATTTTCAATATTATAATTCATCATATCAGTTTGTTACAGTTCCCCAGTTTGGCATCCCGTCCCAGGAATCATTATTTGTTAATTGTTTTTGAATACCTCCATTAGACTTCATGGAAAAAATTTCACTATCACCATCTCTATCAGAATCAAATGCTATATATCTACCATCATTAGATACTACCGGATCAGTATCTGCCCCGTCATTGAAGGTTAACCGTAAATCTCCAGTACCATCTGAACTAATAGTATATATTTCATAATTCCCCCCTTTTGGATCATCTTTGTCAGATGAATAAACTAACTGTTTACTATTGGGTATCCAGCTTGCATCACCACTATTACCAGCATTATCTGTTATAGCAGAAATCTCATTATTTTTAGTAATATTTATAGAAAAAATTGTAAAATTTCCAGTTTCTGAATTATCATAGCCACCAGCATCATAAGTAATCATTTCTCCATTTGGGGACCACGATGGATATCCTTCATCTTGCAAAGTATTAGTAATATTTTTTGGCTGACCTCCACTTAAATCATTTATATAAATATCACCACCTGTTGCCCCTTCAGCGTATGAATCATAAGTGATTTTTTTACCATCAGGGCTCCAGGATGGATAGAAGTTATCCGATGGGCTATTCGTTAAATTATACAACTCTGAACCATCTGAATTCATAACCCAAATATCGTGTTTGCCACTACGATTTGAAACAAAAGCAATTTTTTTTCCATCAGGTGAGAATACAGGAGAACCGTCAAAACTATTATTTTTAGTCATATTAATTTGGTTTGAACCATCCGAATTCATCATATAAACCTCATGATTGCCATCTCGATCTGATTGAAATATGATTTTTTGATTGTATTCCTCTTGTTTGATACTTTTTATAAATGGCGACCAAGACGGATTGCTATTACCTACAAATTCACCCATTTCATTTTTTTTGTAATTAGTCAAACGCTTTATATCTTTTCCATTAGAATCCATCTTATATATTTCGGGATATCCATTTTGCCAAGATTCAAAAACAATGTGGAGTCCATCTGGAGACATAGAAGGATATGTGTCCTGACCATCAATTTGAGTTAACCTTTTTAAATCTCCCCCATCATTATCCATCATATAAATTTCATAATTGCCATTATGAGGTACGCCACTCAAATCTGAAGAAAAAAGAATTTTTTCACCATCAATAGACCATGAGGGTACTTCATCCAATGCACGTGTGTATGTTAAACGTTGAGCATTACTACCATCTACTGAATTAATTAAATAAATCTCAGGATCATCTCTATCTCGATCAGATTCAAAAGCAATCCATTTACCATCTGGGCTCCAAGATATAAAATCATCTGCATTTGATGAGTGATGATCTTTAGAAAAAGTTAATTGTGTAAGATTAAATCCCCATGTACTACCAGCGTCTATATTCCGTCTGACAATTTCAGAACCACCATTCGGATACCTTCTAGTGCAAAATGCTATCATGGAACCATCTGGAGACCAAACTGGACAAAAATCATCAGCGGCATCTTCAGTAATCCTAATTTGAGCAGAGCCATCTCTATTCATAATATAAATTTCATTATTACCATTCCTATCACTAACAAAAACAATTTTTTCACCATCTGGGGACCATCTAGGCCAAGAATCGTTATATTTATTATTAGTAATCTGTTTTACAGTTGAGCCATCTGGATCCATAGTATATATGTTACTACTACCAGATTCAAAAGATTCGAATGCTATCAGAGATAAATTATCATTTGATATATTTTGAGATGTACAACTATAAAAAAGAGTACAGGTGCATATAATTTGGATACAAACTAAATAAGCATTTTTTTTCATTATTGATCCAGTGCGTTGATTAATAAATTTTTTATATCATTGTAATTTTGTTCTAGGGCCAGATCCATTTGGGTAAGATTGATCTTAGTATAATATTCACCATTTCTATCAAAAATAATTAAATCTCTTATTTTAACACCCCATGAATTCCAAACATCTTCAGTATTATTATCTTGTAACCAAGGTAGGCTATTATTTAAAAGCATCCCACTTAAATCATCATTTACTGCGTTGATACCATTTATACCAATAATCTTGATATTGGCATATCCTTCATTAAGTAAATCACTGTATAATATGTGTAAACTACCGAACCGGTTTTGACATAACCCTCAACCTTGATCACCAAAATAGTATGATGAAGCTTGACCATTAAAGTATGATAAGCCAATGGCCTGACCATAAAAATCAGAATTTGGGTTTATATCTACTAATGAAAAATTATCATAAGATGAAATGTTATTTTTATCTATATCATCACTACAGCGATAAAAAAACAGTATAAAAAGGAAGGGAACGATTATACGATTATTATTTTTCATGAAATCTTGACATCATTAGTTATTTTGGATGAGATTCCACAAAATAAGATAAAAGCTCTAAGAATCTAGTTAACATAATTATCACCTAATTTCTTGAATTGATTTAGTAATATATTAGTAATATACTACATAATTATGTTTTAAATAAATCTAAAATTTTTCTTTATAAATAAATTTTTTACTGGTTCTAAAAATTCTGCCTTCACCAAAAAGTAATCTGTATCAAAAGTTGTAATTGCCAAAACTGGTGAACCTGCCTCTGCTACTATAGATGTAATTCTAGCCCATACTCCCTTTATCTCCAAATCAAATTCACCAACCAACTGAATACATCGCCAATCGCCATCTTTTTTTTGACTATCAAACTTTATATTTGATCTACAAATTATTGTTGTTTCATCAGGAGTATGTGAAACTGATAGGAACTCACTGCCACTAACAGTATCAGGAACTGAATATTTTGGGGCACACTGGTGAATTGAATATTCTTCATTCAAAATTTTCAAACTGAGCGATTTATTCATAAATAAATTATCTAATTATTAAAACTTTTTCTTGAGGTGGATGGATCCATTGTATACCACTTTCTGTAATTAGTGCATTTTCTTCAATGCAAATAGGGACTTTAGTATCCCTCCATTCATCTACTGGAGTAAAGACTATAAATTCAAATGAAATAATACTATTTGGTTGGACTATATAATTTTTTCTTGTTGGATAAATTGCAAAAATTGATCCACCCTGATCGTGGCCAAGATTTCCAGCAGAATGCATTCCCACATTTACCTCAATACCAGGAACATCACTTGGTCTCTCTTTTTCAGTATACACATAACCAGCATCTTTAATTTTCTGCCTAAGATCATTAAGTATTTCCTTTCCAGTACGACCAGGTTTTACATTTTCTTTAATAATATTTCTTACATTTTTTGAATTATTGAATGCCCCTTCCATCCATTGAGGCAGTTCTGTTTCATTTTTATTTAATACATAAGCAACTCTTTTCAAATCTGTAAAATAATTGTTTTTGCCAATGCCCCAATCAATTTGCAGTATATCCCCATGTAGAACGACGCGATCAGTATTGGCTATTTCAATACCATTAGGCGGACTTAGGAAAACTGTTGGTTGCCATCCCCTTTGATAGTTTAATTTTTCACGTTGATTCTCAAGCCACCATCCAATATCTAGTTGTGTTGTTCTGCCAATGATGATAACCTCATTTGATAATGCTCTTTCTAATAATTTGATTGTTGTATTAGCAACTTTAGAAAATGCAATAATTTCACCTATTACTCTTTCCGAACGATAGTCAGATATCAATAATTCAGCAGAAGTCAAACGAGATGAGTAAGGTTTTCCTATTTCAGTTTTTAAATTATTATAATCAGTGTGCGATAGACCATCAACAGCATGCCTTCCTTCCATTGGCATTATTTTTTTTTCTGTTGAATAATTTATACCTATTTTTTTAGGATCTCTTTCCTTAATAAATTTTTTTAATTCACTGGGTTCTAGAAAAAAATCATAAGCTCCACATTCATCAATCATACCACCCTCACCTCCAAAGACTACTCTTTCTATTCTTCCCACGCCTTTATCAGTAAACACTATTATACCATTCCCATAGCTTGTTTCAGGCCCAAAATCTTGAGTCATAGGTTCAGCACCACGACCTTTATCTACAATTATCCACATGTCAATACCATGCCTACGCATAGCTTTGGGTAAAATAAAATCAAATTTATCTTTTCTAGTGCTACAACTTAGTTGCCAATCAAAATAAACATTATATGGTTGGGCGAATAATTCTTGATTCATTGTTAAGATAATCAAAAGGAAGGGAATATTTAATATTGAATGAAAAAGACTCACTTTTGAATCAATTTGATTAGTTTTTAAAAATAAATTCAAGCGATTTGTCATCCCCTGTTAATTGCCACTCAACAAGCGACATTGGTATAATTCCTGCTGAAAAAAAGTCATTGAAAAAAGCTTTATATGTAAAATCATTACCCTGTTGCCTGACCCGCTCGGCTATTAACTGATTCATGGCTAGTTTCCCAATCACCATGCCCATATGCCATCCTACATACCGTAAATTAGTCTGCATTTCATACCATGCGTGCGGACCATTGGGTATATTCCAACCATTAGGCGCGCATTCAGCAACATAGTCAATAGCTTCCTGTAAACTAAATTCATTACTATGCATTTTGAGATCGGCAATAGCACGGCAAGTCCTAAATGCTGCTTGCCAATATACTATTTCACGACTCCTTGGGGATTTATTATCTAGGTATCCCGCATGCATCATCATTTCCTCTAACCAAAATGCCCATCCTTCTAATCTTATCATTTCTATGGCATAATGCCGATTGGAACCAATAATAATTCGTTTGTCTCGTTTGTGATAACCATGATCTAAGTGGTGGCCAATAAATTCATGTGTTTGTTCTGGTAACGGATCTCTATCTGCTGTTTGATGAAAAAAATCTCTTACGCCAGGCCATTCGTTTGTTTCACCTGATCCAACATATGAATTTGCAAATGTATCATTCCATCCTGTTGCCAACGCATTAGCTCCATAGAGATACTCATCAAAACCTATCCAATCCGGTACAACAAAGAGACTTTCAGACTCTGTAAAACTCATCACAAATTTTAATGCCTCTACCTTTCTTTTTGAGTGTTCTTCTCTTGTAGAAGCAGGAGATAGTTCAGGTAAATTTCTATTCTTATTTCTTTCTAATTTCACAGTTGTTAGCAAACGATCATCTTCTCTCATTATTATATCATATAATTCTTCCCAAGAATATGGCACAAGCTGTACATTTTTCATCCACCAGTTATAATTTTCCTTACCAACTCCAGCTGGCAATACCATATTAATCTTATTTTTTTCTAACCATGCTCCGTATTCTACTACGGCACTAAGTGCGTTTTTTGCTGGTAAAAATAATTCTTGGTGATGTTTTTTGCACATTTCCTTAATTCGTTCGTATAATTCAATTTCATAAGGAAGATAATGCAATGCAGAAAATGCTAGATCGCCAGAGGCATTATTTAAATTAACTCGGGCCTGTTCTAATATTAATGGCAACGCCTCAAGTTTAGCCTTAGCCACAGGTATATCATCATCAGATATTGGAAATTGATCATAGTAAAAATAACCTTCACGCGTAGGACCAGCTCCATCCTGTGTTTGTAAATAGAATCCTGGATCTCTTGACCAGGGTCTTAACACTTCATGATAAAACTCCAAACCGTGCATCTCTGCTTTAACTAGATGATACTCTATCCGCTCTGTATTAGACCAGCCGACTGTGTCTATCAATCCTAATTTAAGTTGGAGGGTATCTAAATGTTTTTTTTGATTTAACATAGTTTGATACGAATAGTCAGGGACTTCATTCATAATTAATGGCTCTTGTAAGGATCTAAAGTCTTTAAATAGAGTAACAAGATCTTCATATTTATTCATAATCATTTGATTACTATAATCTGTTTTACAAGAAGCAATTATTATTATGAGGAATAGGGACTTAACTTTAATGCGCATAAGAGATAAACTCCTTATTTTAATTCCAATGAACTTCCATTTCATCAACATAACCCGTCATCTCCCATCTAATTAACGGCATGGGTATTATTCCATAAGAAAGAAAGTCGTCAATAAACCCTTTTATAGTAAACTGATTTCCTAATTGAGTAGCTCTTTCTCTAAATAATTTTATAAAATACGCTTTACCAGTAACAACATTACTATGGAATCCTCCTGGATTACGCAGGTTAGATTGCATTTCAAACCAGACCATGTTCTCTTCTGGTCTAGACCACCCTCTTGGCATAATCTCAGCGCAAAGTTTTCTTGCATCTTCAAGGTTAATTTCATTTGCATGCATTTTCATATCCGGGATGGCGAGACTCATATGAGAGGCATTCATTAGATACTCCATCTCCCTTCCTTTTTGAGGGCGCTCATCCAGAACGCCACCCTGCATTAATAACTCTTCAAGAGCAACCGCCCACCCCTCCAATCTCATAGAGCCCATATTGAATCTTCGTTCAGCTTTTCTAATAGGGCTTAGGGGTAATCTCTCTTGTCTTTGTTCATCTAACATATGTCCAATATATTCATGCGATTCTCCAGGTAATATTTCTCTTTGACGCACTTTAGTATCAATACTTGTATTTTTTGATAAAAACTCATCATTTGAATGTTTCTCACTACCTAAAATTTCCTGTAATTCTTTAAGGTTTTTAAAACCAGAATAGTCAGATGGATTAACCCAATCATCAATTGTCATTATTTCACTATCACGTAAAAAATTCACAACATGATTCAACGCATTAAATAAACTAGTTTCATAGTCTATTCTATTCATTGCTACATCCAATAAAGGAAGATTCTTGTTCCTATTTTCTTCGAATTTTAAAAAAGTTATAATTCGATCATACTCCCTTTGAATGATGTCATTACTTTCTTCCCATCCCCAAGGAGAAAACTGAACATTGTGCATCCACCAGCTATAATCTGCCTTACCTGAACCAGCAAATTTTTTCATAGAATGCCTTGATTGAATTATCCAGTCTCGAAAATCAAGAATTTCTTTTGAAACTAATTGAGCTGAATTAGATAATTGAGGATGTTCATGTTCTAAATCTTCAGCAATCCGTGAAAACATTTCAGCTTCCCTTTTACTATTTCGAATAGCAAATTCTGCAAGATCATATGAACTGTTAGTGAGATTTAATTTCGCCTGATTAAAAATATCAGGCACAATATTAAATAAGGCTTTGAATTGTTTTATTTGCTCATTGGAAAGGGGAATTGAAAAATCATATAATGGTTGCATCATATCTCGAACATTCATTGAAGCGCCAGCATCTCCAGATCTAAAAGAATAAAAACCCGGGTCTCTTGACCATGGCTTTAACTTAGTATGATGGAATTCAAAAGCATCAAGCTCAGCTTTAACAAGATGATAGTCAACTCTATCGCTGACACTCCAGCCTGAGGAATCTATTCTGGACAACCTTGATTTTAATTTCTTCAACTGGGAATATTGAGTATCCATGGCATTTTTTGAATAATCAGGAATACCATTTTTTAAGATTGGTTCTTGTAAGTCTCTCAAATCTTCAAATATTATTACTAGGTCAGAATATTTATTAGAGGCTACAGGAATTTTTTCTGAACAGCTGTAAAAAAAAAGGATTGCAAACCCTAGTTTTAAAATAATTTTTGATAAATCCATATTCAAAAGAATATTTTAAGTTATATCTAAAGCTTTTCTGGTAAACTCAACAAGATAGTCTACTAGTTCGTTAGCTACTTTTCCTGACTTTACCTCATCTCCATCAGCAACAGCTCTCATTAATTTTTCATGCAGTACTGCTGTTTTATTTAAATCATCATATCTTTGGTATTGAGCCCAGAATCGTCTGCAATGAATATGCAATGGGTCAATTGCCCTTGTTAAATAAGTATTTCTACTTGCTTCATCAATGAGCTCATCAAACATATGGTCCAACCTAAGGTATTCTTTAACATTTTTTTCTTTGGTTGCTTTTTCCATCTGAGTTGCCATCATTTTTAATTGATCTCTTTGCTCTTCTGTTCCTCTTCTTGCAGCACATTTTGCTATTAACTCATCTAATGGACGCCTTGCCTCCAATATAGCCAGTTGGCGGTAAAGAATAATTTCAGATACTTTAATTCCCATGCGAGGAATTATTTCTACCAAATCAATATTTGACATTTTTTGTAGCGCCTCTCTAAGTGGAGTTCTACCATAACCCATGATTTGCGTAAGCTCTTTTTCTGAGTATATATGACCAGGTTTTAGTTCAAGATTCACCAACATTTCTTCCAGTTTATCATATGCTTGTTGCGAAAGGGATACTTTAGATTGCATGATTAATCCATTTTTTTAGTAAAAGTTCCATTAACTATTCTCCAAATTTTTAACGGGTTGCTATTCTTTAATTCATCTGGTAAAAATTCCTCTGGATAACTCTGAAATGAAATCGGCCTCGCAAACCTTTTAATTGCAGTTGTTCCAACTGAGGTAAAACGAGAGTCACTCGAGGCCGGGTAAGGCCCTCCATGTTGCATAGAGTCACATACCTCTACACCTGTAGGTACACCATTAACTATGATTCTGCCAACTCGATTACAAAGGATATCAGCGATTAATCTAAATTCTTCAACTTCGCTAGACTCAGTAAATATTGATGCTGTGAGCTGCCCTTCCATACGATCAATAACTTTTTGTAGCTCCTCAATATCAGAGCATAAAACAAGGAGACTGAATGGACCAAAAATTTCATTGGATAGTTTTGAGTTTTTTAAGAAAGTATTTGCTTCTACAGTAGCTAATGTTGGTAAACCAACATTTAAGTTATTTTTTCTACTTTTAGATTTTGACAAAAACTTTACCCCTGGTTCATTTAATAAATATTCCTTATCTGACTCATAACTATTAAAAATATTTTTGTTAAGCATCACTCCCGGTTCTGCAGAGGAGATAGCATCATTTAACTTATCAATGAACTTGTCATATCCATTTGTTTTTATTAGTAATACTAATCCAGGGTTAGTGCAAAATTGACCAGCACCTAGATTAATACTGCCAGCTAATGAATTAGCTATTTTATCAGAATTATTTCTAACTGCTTCAGGCAAAATTATTGTAGGGTTTACACTTCCCATTTCTGCAAAAAATGGAATGGGCTCTTTCCGATTTGCTGCTATATCAAAAAGTAATCTTCCTGCATGGGTTGAACCAGTAAAGCCCCCCGCTTTAATAGATGAATGTTTAACTAGAGCTTGCCCAATTGTTCTACCACTACCATAAAACATTGAAAAAACACCATCTGGCATATCGCAATTGATTGCAGCTTTCTTAATCGCTGAAGCAATCAATGTACTAGTTCCTAAATGAGAACTGTGGGCTTTTACTATTACGGAGTTTCCTGCAGCAAGAGCTGAAGCTGTATCACCACCCGCAGTAGAAAAAGCCAAGGGGAAATTGCTTGCTGCAAAAACTACAACAGGACCGATTGGAATTAACATACGTCTTAAATCCGGCTTTGGGACTGGCTTACGATCAGTCTCTTCTGTATCAATGGAGGCTTCTAACCATGAACCATCACGAATAAGACTACTAAACATTCTTAACTGCGCAACAGTTCTACCACGCTCTCCAATTATTCTTTGCTCAGGTAATCCAGTTTCTTGACAACATCGTTCTATAAGATCATTACCAAGATTCATGATTTCAGAAGCTATTTCTTCAATGAATAATGCTCTAGTATCATTCCTTAATTTACTATAGGAATAAAATGCTTTTTGAGATAACAAACACCCTTCATTAATGTCATCTAAATTTGCATTGAAAAACTTTCCCTCTAGTTTTTTCCCCGTTGCAGGATTGTATGCTTGAGAAAAAGACTCTGTGTTTTGGGTATAACTATAGCCTAAGATGCTCTGAAAAGATTTATTCCACATAATACTAATAATTTTATTGTTATAATGTAGGTAAACTAGGTCTGTTTGCTATTGCTTTTTCTATAATTTTTTTGACCCTTTCACGCTCGTCACCAACCAACTTAAGCCGCGGTGGACGAACCTCTTCTGTCCCTATACCTGTTGCCACTTCTGCTAACTTAATATATTGAACAAGCTTTGGGTGTATATCTAGTTCAAGGAGAGGCATAAACCATCTATATAAATCTCGAGCTTCATCAAATCTTTTCATTTGGACCAACTCATATATGAGAACGGTTTCGCGAGGAAATGCATCTACAAGCCCAGCTACCCAGCCATCAGCTCCTAGTAGTAATTCTTCAAGAGCTAAGGTATCCACACCACAGAGAATTTTAAACCTATCACCAAAATGATTCCGCATTCTTGTTACATTTGTAACATCTCTAGTTGATTCCTTTACAGATTGAATATTATCATATTTAGATAAATGCTCAAACATATCCAATGTTATTTCAATCTTATAATCATATGGATTATTATAAACCATAATAGGAAGGTCAACTGTGCGCGCAGCTAATTTAAAAAATTCAAGAGTTTCTCTTTCATCAGAAAGATACCTCATTGGTGGAAGCATCATTAAACCATTAGCTCCATATTCTTTAGCATCTTTTAAGGCTTTTACTAACGATGAAGAGGAAGACTCTGCAATATTCATTATTACAGGTATTTCACCCTTATAATTACCTACAGTAGCATCTAAAAGTTTATTTTTTTCATCTTGAGTAAGTGTACTAGCTTCTCCAAGACTACCTCCAATTACCACGCCATGCACACCCGCTTCTACTTGTTTTTTAATATTAAACAGAAATGCAGGTATATCAATTTCGTTTTTTTCAGAGAATTTTGTGGTTAGCGCAGGGTATACACCCTTCCAATTAACATTCATTTATTTAAAAAGTAAAATTATTGATTGATATATTAATAATATATTATTACAATATCAAGGGCGCATTCGAATTATCAATAATAAAATTTTTGTTAATCAAAAAATTTATTATAATCATTGAAAGTTTAAATTATATATAAATTATTTGGCATTCTAGAAACAATTTAAATTTAATAAGTGAGAAAAAATGAAGCTAAATCCTGTAAACATATTTAACGATTGGGCTAAAACGGGAAAAGATGAAGGAATGGCAAAAGCTCATGAACCCTCTGTTCTAGAAATATTACAATATATTTACACATTATATGATACTCCTTATTCCTTCCTAGATGCTGGTTGTGGGAATGGATGGGTAGTTAGAAAGGTTGCATCCCAAAAAAATTGTACCAAAGCTATTGGAATCGATGGTGCAAAAAAAATGATAGAAAAAGCAAAATTAAAAGATCCAAGCGGGAGCTATTTTTGCACTGATTTAATGAATTGGGAGCCACAAAAAAAAGTAGATATTGTACACAGCATGGAAGTTATATATTATTTCCGAGACCCTGAAAAAATAATAAAACATATGGTTAAAAATTGGATTAATTCAGGTGGATTGCTTATCGCCGGCATGGATCACTATATCGGTAATCCAAAAAGCTATTCATGGTCAGACGATTTGAATGTACACATGGCTTTAATGTCTGGAAATGAATGGAAAAATATTTTTTCTAATGCAGGTCTAAAAAATTGTGAATTCTGGGAGACTCAAGGTAATGATAATTCTCCAGGTACCTTGGTTGTATCAGGAAGGCTACCAAGGATAAATTGATTTTTCATCAATAAACCCAAATTATGGGGATTAATTGGAATAAAAACTTCAGAAAATTACACTATTGGGGTGCAATAATAATTCTACCATCAACATTTGTCATAATTTCTACCGGTTTAATTTTGCAATTAAAAAAAAATATTGATTGGATACAACCAATAACCAATAAAGGGACAAAAATAAATGACCCATCTATTTCATTTGACGACATATTAGCAATATCAAAAAAAGCTTTAGAAGCAGAAATAGATGATTGGGGTGATATAGAAAGATTAGATGTTCGTCTAAATAAAGGTTTAGTAAAAGTAAAAGCAAAAAATAATTGGGAAATTCAAATTGACACTTACAATGGGAATATTATTCAGGTGGACTATAGAAGGTCAGATATAATCGAAAACTTACATGATGGATCTTGGTTTCATAAAAATGTAAAAAATTGGATATTTTTCCCTTCAGGTATTATACTACTGGTATTATGGTTAACAGGGTTTTATATGATAGTGCTACCTTATAAAAATAAATTGAAAAAAAATAATAGAAATTAATTACTTACTTGTCAAACCATTTATCCTCATAAATTAAAGATTCCGTCACATAGTTTTCACCATTTACCTCCATCACTACTTTGTAAGCACCTGGAGTCACTCTCAAAAATACATATTCTCGTCCTCTCATTCCTGGCTCCCATGCTACACGAGTACTTAAAGACAGGCCTGTTTTTCCTACTTCATCATCTGGTGAAACAAAATATTCATTTGTATCATAGTAATCATAAAATGGCTCTCTTTCACCAGTAGAAACTTCTTTATCCCACTCCTTTACTTCTTTTTCAGATCTCTTTCTTCCTCGTTTTGTCATACCCCACATAACTGAATTCATACCCTTTTTCCCCGGGCCATTGAATTTATTGATCAATTCTTTTTTATCATAAATTGATATACTTACACCTTCTGGAATATTCTTTTTCAAATAATAATGAATGGTTGGACCGTGTGGCTCATTTTCTCCTTCAAAGTTTTGATCTGCTACTGCTTTCTGAAAGGGCATAACCCATTGAACTTTAGGCCTTACTTTAAACAAATAAGCATCCTGTTTTAAAATATTACTATTTATTTCCTGAAGAGGCGATATATTGGTTATATAGAAACCACGCCCATGAGTGCCTACTATTAAATCATTTTCTCTTGGATGAATAATCATATCATGTATGGGGATGGTTGGAAGATCATTTTTCATCTGGGACCAACTTATTCCACCATTAATACTGACGTAAACTGTACGATCTGTTCCCACAAATAATAAGTTATGATTCTTTTTATCTTCAGTAATCACATTTATTGGCTCATTTGGTAAATTATTTGTTATAGAGTACCAAGTTTCACCATAATCATCTGTCTTGTATAAATAAGGTTTAAAATCAGTCCTATGCCTACCTGTAAAACTTAAATAAGCTGTACTAGAATTGTGATTCGAAGCAACCAGACGAGAAACCCAATATTTGGGGTTATTTGGAATATTTTCATTCAAGAGCTTCCATGTCTTCCCATCGTTAACTGTTATTTGAACATTACCATCATCAGTACCAGCCCAAATTATTCCTTCTTTTAATGGAGACTCAGCGATACTGGTAATTGTTCCATATGTCCAAGACTCACGGCCTCCTGTCTTTGTTAAATCACCTTTAGATAAATCAGGACTAATTTCTGACCATGTATCTCCTCTATCCATTGATTTTAAAAGGATATTTGCACCATGGTAAATAGTTTTTGTATCATGAGATGATAAAAAAAATGGTGCAGACCAATTGAACCTTAAATTTTTATTCTGTGTATATTTTATATATTTTCTTATACCCGTCTTTTGATCATTTCTTGAGAGTTCTCCAAATTGTGCCTCACAGTATAACCAACGACTATTTTTTGGATCAACCTGAACGTAGAATCCATCTCCACCAAGGACATGTTCCCAATCTTCAAAACGAATTGGAAACCTCCCCTTTTTTATACTGGGGCCTTTCCATGTACCAAAGTCTTGCATACCTCCATAAACATTGTATGGATATTCCATATCCACACCTATTGAATACAACTGAGCCATTGAAATATTATCAAAATGTATCCAATTTTTTCCTGAATCATAACTCCTTGCAAAACCATAATCATAACCAAGCATCATATGACGACTATCTAATGGATTAATCCATAAAGCATGATTATCACCACCATATTCAAATGCTTTTTCCCAAGTTTTTCCACCATCAATAGATATATCTACTTTTTCGCTTAATACATATAAAATATTATGATTATTGGGGTCTATAATAATTTGTCCATAATAATTTGGCCTGCTACCAACATTACCTTCGCTTACTTGAATCCAATTAGCTCCTGAATTATCGCTCATATAAACTAAATTTCCTTTAGTTGGCTTTGATGAAGATTGGCCTCTTAGTATTTCAGACCACCTATCTTCAAAAGATAATTCAGGAGAATTTGCATCTTCAATTATTGCATAAATTATATTTGGCTCCTTGGGGTAAATAGCTAGGCCAATTTTTCCTAGTAGACCATCAGGCAAACCATTAGAAAGTTTTTCCCAATTTTTTCCACCATCAATAGATTTGTGGATCCCACTTTTAGGACCCGCTCCTGAAAACCCCCAAGGTTTTCGGATCCGTTGATAACTAGAAATATATAGAATATCTGGATTATCTGGAGACATTACTAAATCAGCAACACCGATGTGTTGATTATTATACATTAAACCAAAAATTTTTTTCCAATTTTTTCCGCCATTAGTAGATTTATATACACCCCTCTCTATATTATCCGTATAGTATTGCCCTTGTGCTGCAACATAAATAGTTTGTGGATCCACAGGATGCACAATTATTTTACCAATATGATGGGTATTCTTTAGTCCCATGTGGGACCAATTTTTTCCACCATCAATAGACTTATAGATACCATCACCATATTGAGTACTATTTCTCAAATTACATTCACCAGTACCGACCCATACAATATCATGATTATTTGGATCTAGGGTAACGTAACCAATTCCTGATGTACCTTGATCATCAAAGATAGACTCAAATGTATTACCATTATTTATTGTTTTCCATAAACCGCCTGGTCCTGCACCAACGTAGTATATAAAGGGATCTTTCTCTGAAACAGCAAATGAGACAACTCTACCTCCTTGCCGCGTTGGTCCAATTTCTCTATACTGAAAATGGTTTATTATTTCATCGGGAAGGTTGAAGCCATTGATTAAAGATGTAGAACTAACTAGGCATGCAGTATAGAATAATAAAAATCTAAAATAGTTTTTATTTTGTAATGGCACTTTCATACCTAAATCGAAATTCATCTTAAATTAATTAGCTTCATTCATTTGCATATATAAGGATTAATTGAATTTTGATTGGCCACCAAGAGTTTTATATACTATTTAAATTCAAGTTAAAAACTCTCATTTACTTTCTGCAACATCTCTTTTATAACGAATTAACTCTAAATTCTTCTGGTAGGTCTCTTTATTATCAATGTCTATTACCATAACAGATTTTATTTTCTTTTCAGCTTTTCTATACCAACGTGAAGCTTTATCCAAATCTTTTTCGAAACCTTCCTCTCCATTTAAATAATTATCACCAAGACCTTCATAAGACCTGGCCATTCCTAAAGCAGCTTCATAATCTTCTTCATTCAAAAAAAATGCTTGATCAAAAGCAATTTCTGCATCTTCAAAATTATTCATCTGGTTGTGTATAACTCCAAGATTAAAATATAAGTCTGCCTTTGTGGTATCATTTTCTTCATTTTCTATCGCATTTGCAAAAACCTGTATAGATTTTTCTTTTTGGCCTAAATCATAATATGTACTTGCAAGTTCTCTAAGGGCTCTACTATTGGAAGGCTCAATTAAAACTGCTTTTTCATAATACTGAATAACATTATCTGAAGACTCTCCTGCACTTGATAAGATTTGCGCTGCGCTATAGTTTGCATCAAAACTATTTTCATTTTTTTCGACTGCAACCAGAGCAGCACTTTTTGCAGACTCCCTATCTCCCTTATCAAGATAACATTTAGCAAGAGTAGAGTGAGTGTTAGCATCTAGAGGATTAATAATAGACGCATCTAAAAAATGGCCAATTGCTACTTCTAGATATTCAATTTTCTTATCAGGATTGTCTTGAATTTTTTTAAACTGTTCTACACCAGAGTTAAACTTATTTGCCCAATAAAATTCCCTGTAATTATTTACTGCATCTTTAACTGGTACAAAAGAACCTCGGACCTCGATTACTTTTTCAGGGTTTATGCTCATTGATTTATCAAACATAGATATCATCTCAGCCCAATTTTCATTTTTTGCATGTATTTCAATTGCCATTACCATGGGAATTTCTGGGTTATCTGGCTCAACAGACATTGCTTTTGGTAACCACTCTTCAGCTTTTTTAAAATCAGACTGCTGGATTGCTAGTTTAGCTGTGGTGTATTCTTGACTTGAGCATGACATTAATCCAATAACAATCAATAGCATGAACCCCAGAAAAGAAAAATTCAAATTTTTCATATCTTTATCCTTTATATATAGAAATATTTTTCTATTTAGTTTCATAATTTAGCCGAGTCTTAATTATGCGTCCAATAAATTGTACAACTAAAATACATGTACTAATTAGTGTGAGAATATATCCTTTTTAATTTTATCCATCTTCCCTTTCTCAAATTGAGCACCATTAATTTGAATTATTTCTTCTGCTAATCTAGTCGCTATTTTACTTACTTTATTAAATTTATCACCTCTGGCCATTGCTGCAAGAAAACCAGCAGCAAACATATCACCAGCCCCCGTCGTATCTATTACTTTTACATGGCTCGCATCTGCTTTATATTTTTTACCTTCTTTAAAAATAATAGAACCTTCTTTACCTAATTTTATTCCACCACAATCTATACATTTCATAAGATCATTAATTGAATTATCAATTTTTTCAGAATCAAACAAAAGCTCTATCTCTGGCTGATTTGCAAAAATGATATCTACATCATTTTTGATCATTTTAAGAAACTCAGATTTATTTCTATCAACAACAAAGGGATCAGCAACATCAAATACAACTTGTAAATCACTCTGCCTTGCAATTGATATGGCTTTTTTAATAGCTGATTTTTGAGAATCTGTATCCCACATGTAACCTGTAAAGTATAAATATTTAGATTGAACTAATTTTTCCTGATCTATATCATCATCATTAAACTCCCGGCATAAGCCAAGATGTGTATTCATTGTTCTTTCACCATCTGGCGTAACTAGTATTATACTCGATCCAGTCGTACCATCAACTTGTATAATACCGGAACTCACGCCATATTTTTTCATTTGATTAAGATAAATATCACCAAGATTATCATTGCCAATTTTACCAGTTATATATGATTCTACACCTAACCCTGCACAAGCAATAATTGTATTAGGAGCTGAGCCACCAGGACTATAACTAGGGTTTGACATTTCAAAATATCGGATAATCTCTAGCTGACGTTCTTGGTTTACTAGTTCCATCGTACCTTTGTTCAATTCTAATTCAATAAGATCATCCTCATCAACATAAATAACTACATCTATAAGGGGGTTTCCTATGCCAAAAATTGTAGGTTTATTTTTTTTCATTTTTATATAAGTTAATTATTGAAACAATTTATTTAATATTAACATTAAGATTAAATGTTAATATTAATGTAATTTTTAGCAAAATTTTCAATTTATAAATTATACAAAATAAAATTTAAAAGGTTGCCACAACAAAACAAAAAAAAGTATATTTAATAATAATGAATTCAAAAACCTTTGCAATTATTACTGATGTTCATTCAAATCTAGCATCCCTTACAAAAGCTTTAAAACTTATTGGTAATAGGGATGACATTGATCAAATTATATGTTTGGGTGATTGCTTTGCTCTAGGCCCCGAACCTGAAGCAACTTTAGATATGCTTAAAAGTATTCCTGAATGTATTTTTATCAGAGGTAACCATGATAGATATTTGATTGAACGTTTATGGGAAGATGAATCACCTTCTTTAGAAGGAATGGACCCTAATGATCCAATATGCCAAGCTATTGTTCAAAATGAAAAATGGACCGCAGAATTACTTGGGCAAGAAGGCCATGACTTTTGTGAAGCCATGAAAATTTCACATACTGAAATCATTGATGATACTTATATTGACTTTACACATGCATATTATGAAAGAGATGATCAACCACCTTCTGTCAATGAAGCATTAAGCTGGCGTGACAGCGTAATTAAGGAAAATCCTAAAATCAAAAAGGTTGTCTTTGTGCATGGCCATGTTCATGTCCCAAGATATCAAATAGTAGAAAACCTAACTATACTTTGTCAAGGAGCGACAGGACTACCATTTGATCGAGATCAACGTGGAGCAGTCGCTTTTCTTACCATAAGAAATAATGAAATAAGCTGGGATGTAAATAGATACGATTATAATAATCAAGAAACATCAAAACAATTAGAGAAACGTAGGCCGCCTTTTTTTACAAACCTAAAAAACACTATTAAATTTGCATCAATAAGAAATGACCTTTAGGTCATTTTGTTAAAAGAAGGTTTTCTTCAATAATTGAAATGCTATTTACATGTATTACTTTGACCACAGCGCGACCACACCAATTAAATCTGAAGTTTTAGATTTAATAACACAAATTAATAAAAGTACATATGGTAATGCGTCCTCAATCTATACCTTGGGAAGAAAAGCAAAAACAATTATTGAAAATGCACGCTACGAAGTTGCTCATTCTATATCCGCGAAACCTGAACAAATTATTTTCACAAGTGGCGGTACAGAAGCAAACAATCAAGTCTTATGGTCTTTTTTAAAAAAGAGTAATTCCCATATTATTTCCAATCTTATTGAACATCCAGCCATAAATGAAGTACTCAAATATCTTAGTACAATTGGGCTAAGTTATTCACTTGCAAATGTAAAAAGCGATGGAATTATATCTATTGATTCTATAATAAAAAATGTAAAACCAAAAACAGCTTTAATTTGTCTTATGATGGCAAATAATGAAATAGGGACTATACAACCACTTAAAGAAATCATTGAAATTGCAAAAGAAAGAAAAATTATGATTCATACTGATGCCGTTCAATGTATGGGTAAAACAGAATTAAATGTATCAAATCTTGGCATTGATTTTTTAAGTTTATCTGCACATAAATTTTACGGACCAAAAGGTATTGGTGCATTATACGTTAGAGAACCAAAAACAATTAACTCCCTAATATTAGGAGGAGGGCAAGAAAAAGGGCTTCGTTCAGGTACAGAAAACGTTGCTTTGATTGCTGGAATGGGGCTAGCATGTAAAATGGCTTATAATTCTTTAGCTGAAAACAAAAAATTATTGAAAAGACTAGAAACTTATTTCAAAACACAATTGAAAACAATTATACCAAATGCAGTTTTCAATGGCAATCAATTAAATAAAATACCAGGTTTAGTAAATGTATCATTTATTGGTAATAAATCAGATTTAATTTTAGCCAAACTTGACAGAGAAAATATTGCTGTATCCAATGGCTCTGCATGCGGTTCGGGTAATATTAAAACTTCTCCTGTACTAACTGCATTAGGATTGAAGGATGAAGTCAATCTATCTTCAATAAGGTTCAGTTTTGGCACTTCTAACACAAAAGACCAAATTGATTTTCTTTTAAAGCAATTGAAATTAATATTAAATAAAAATGGATAGAATCATAGTTGGTATGAGCGGTGGAGTTGACAGTGCGGTTGCGGCTTCTATACTTATTGATAAAGGCTTTGAAGTAGAGGCATTATTTATGAAAAACTGGGAAGAAGATTCAGAGTTTTGTACCTCAGAAAATGATTATAATGATGCTTTACAAGTATGTGACAAATTAAATATCAAAATACACTCAGTCAATTTTGCAAAAGAATATTGGGATCGTGTATTTAAATATTTTTTGGATGAATATAAAAATGGTCGAACTCCAAACCCTGATATTTTATGCAATACTGAAATAAAGTTTAAAGAATTTTTAAATTATGCTTTTGACTTAGGAGCAAACAAGATTGCTACTGGTCATTATGTACGTAGTACTCTTAAAAATAATCAATTTGTGCTCCAGAAAGGATATGATGAAGCAAAAGATCAAAGTTATTTTCTTTATGGTTTAAACCAAAGCCAAATTTCAAATTCTATTTTCCCCTTAGGTAACTTGGTGAAAAAAGTAGTACGAAAAAAAGCCGAGCAACTTGGATTTTACAATCACAATAAAAGAGATAGCGTGGGTATTTGCTTTATAGGTAAAAGAAATTTAAAAGAATTTTTAAAACACTATTTGCCCGCTAACCCAGGAAAAATTATAACTACTCATGGTAAATTTATCGGAGAACATGATGGGTTAATGTTCTATACAATTGGGCAACGAAAAGGTTTAGGTATTGGCGGAGGTCATACAAAATCTATGAAACCGTGGTACGTAGTTGATAAAGATTTAACCAATAATGAACTAATTGTAGGTCAGGGCCACGATAATCATGCTCTTTATCATAAATTTGTAAAATGTTCAAACTTGCATTGGATATCAGGTAAGGCTCCAGAAGAAAATAAGCTAAAAGCAAAAATTCGTTATCGCTCAAAAGATATAGCCTGTAAAATAATTGACTCAGATAAAGAAAAAATACTTTTAGAGTTTAAACAGGCTTGTTTTGGTCTAACCCCAGGTCAATCAGTTGTTATCTATGAACAGGATATCTGTCTTGGAGGAGCAATCATAGAATCTTATTCAAATTAATAAATTAATAAAAATGTGTTCTATTCTATTTTTCAAAGACTTTACCTGTATTAAATTTGTTATTATATGATACTATTACTAAAAACAGTTTTATTTACTTTTTTATTATTCTTTGAATTTATCAATGGCCAATTTCTTACAGAAATACCTTTAAGAACTTTACCAACCAATCTCAATGGTGAATTGGAATCAAAACATTCAATATCATTGTTCAATCCCAATAGATTCAATATAGATCAATCTTTTAAAATGTCAGTAATTTCAACAGGAAAAGAGTCCTATTCGATTGCAGGTCTTTCTAATTATATATCTTATATGCCTTTAGAAAATTTAAAAATAGATGCAAATATCACTCTTTACAATGCACAATCCCCTCTGCAAGGTCAATCAATGCTAGGAAGACAGCTGGATGTTGGATATAATGCTGGAATAACCTATCAGCCAACAAAAAATTCTTTTTTACAAATTCAATTTCAAAAGTTACCACATTACCAAACGTATCAAACTCGCTCACCATTTAATTTAAGGCATATTAGATAAGTGTCTCCTAAAAAAGCCCGTCAGAAACGAAAAAAACAAAATCAACAACATACAACTCTTAATGTAGCAATTGGAATTGTAGGTGTTCTGCTTCTTGGTTTTATTTATTCATTTTCCCAAAATAATGCCTACAGAGGTATACCTATTGAAGTGACATTCCCAAAACAAGAAACCCCACGAGAGCTTGCTGCAAATATTTATAGAAAAAATCCAATTCATAAAGTAAAAGTAGAAATTCTTAATGGGTGCGGTATCAAAGGAATCGCTGCAAAAACTGCAGACTTCTTACTCTTAGAACATCAAGTTGATGTTGTAAAGACAGCAAATGCAAGCAACCATAATTATCATAAAACTCAAATAATTGGAAGAAATGAAAAAGTGGAAGGAATTTCATTAATTAGTGAATCTTTTGGAGTATCTATAAGTGACAAAAACATTATTTCACATATCCCAGATGAATCACTTGGCGTAGATGTTACCATTATTCTTGGAAAAGATATAGAAACATACAGCAAGGTATTTAATTATATTTCAAAATAAACACAAATAATGAAGTCCAATATGGATTTTATTGCCAGTCAACCGCTACTTAAACAGATAATTAATCTTGCAATTGAAAAAAAGGCAGGAAAACTAATAGCACTAGATTTAAGGGGATTGTGTTCAATAACAGATTATTTTTTAATTTGCCATGGTGAATCAGAGCCACAAGTAAAAGCAATCACTGATCATATCCGTAAAGGGACTGATAAGAAACCCAAACATCTAGAAGGATATGAAAATCAAAATTGGGTTTTATTAGACTATTTTGATGTAATTGTACATGTTTTTAAAAAAGATGAGAGAGATTATTATGGTATTGAACGATTGTGGGCAGATGCGCCGATTATAGAATTAAATGATGAGACAAATTAAATCAGAATTAAAAGACAGAATTAATCAAGTCTTAAATTCATTATCATTTCCACAAAGAGATTATACACTAACTCCACCAAAGAATATTGAATATGGAGACCTAAGTACAAACATCGCACTAGTACTAGCTCAAGACCTTAAAACCTCACCAATGGATATTGCAAAAGATCTTGTTAATGAAATAGTTAAGTACGATATAAACAATATAATAAATATATCTGTTCATAAGCCCGGCTTTATAAACTTTGAAATTTCCAAAATTTATTTTCAATCCCAAGTTACTAAAATAATAAAACTATCAATAAAATATGGGCAAGGTTCAATAGGAGCCGGGAAAAGTGCTAATATCGAATTTGTAAGTGCCAACCCAACCGGTCCACTTACAATAGGACATGGTCGCAATGCAATATTGGGAGATGTAGTATCTAATATACTAAAATGGCAAGGTTATGACGTAACCAGAGAATATTATTTTAATGATGCTGGAAGACAAATGCGAATTTTAGCAAAATCGGTGCAGGCTCTTTATTTTAAATTATTAGGTGAAGATATTCAAATTCCAGAGGATGGTTACCAGGGAGAGTATCTGAATGATATAGCAAAAATCATAGTTAATGAAGATGGGGAAAACTTAGAGAAAGATTCAAATATTTTTAAAGAAAAAACAGAAAAAATTATTTTTCATCAGATTGAACAATCTTTAAAAAACCTTGGTGTAGAATTTGACCAATTTATTAATGAAAAAACATTTTATGAAAATGGAGATATCAAAAATCTCCTTGAAAATTTGAGAAAAAAAGATTTGATATATGAAAAAGATAATGCGACATGGTTCAAAACTTCAGCACTTGGTAAAAAACAAGATCGTGTATATATAAAAAGTACAGGAGAACCAACCTATCGAGTGCCAGATACGGCATATCATATAAACAAGGTTAAGAGAAACTATGATTTGATTATTGATGTATTTGGTGCAGACCATGCAGATACATATCAAGATGTAATTCTAGCTCTTCAATCCTTAAATTATAAAACTGAACATATAAAAGTACTGATTTATCAATTCGTTACATTGTTGCAAAATGGGAAAAAAATAAAAATGTCCACCAGAAAAGCTAATTTTGTTACATTAGATGAATTAGTAAATGAAGTTGGTTCAGATGTGGTTCGATATTTTTTCTTAATGCGCAGTATGAACACTCATCTTGATTTTGATTTAAATCTAGCAAAAGATCAATCAGATAAAAATCCAGTTTTCTATCTACAATATGCATATGCCAGAATATGTAATATAATTAAGCGTGCAAATGATTTGAAATTATCAGAAGAAAATAATTATGATACATCTATTCTCGATCATGAAGATGAGATTTTATTAATTAAGTATTTATCAAGATTTCCAGAGTTTATTGATCATGCTTATGAAAACTTAGAACCTCAAATTATCACAAACTATCTACAACAACTTTCTGCTTATTTCCACAAGTTTTATAGCCAGTGCAGAGTAATTAGTGATGACCATGATACCACTCAAGCGAGGATAGCTCTTGTAAAAGCTGCCAAAATAATTCTAGGTAATGGATTTAATATACTTGGGATATCTGCTCCAGAGCGTATGTGATGATAAATTTCATTCACTCAGAATCTCAATTTTTTGTTCTTTGTCTGACAACTTTATTTACATTAACAAACCCTATAGGGATTGCGCCTATATTGGTTATAATGACTGAAAGGTTCTCAAAAAAAGATAGAGTTAATATAGCAAAAAAAGGTTCAATTACTGCATTTATTACTCTCATTTTGTTTTCACTACTAGGGTCACTCATTTTTAGTTTCTTTGGTATTACATTAGAAGCTTTTCAAATAATGGGAGGGATTCTATTCTTTCGAAATGGTTTGCGAATGCTTGAAGCAAGAGTGGGAAGATCAAGAACAACACCCGCAGAACAAGAAGAATCCCAAGAAAGTGATGATATTGCAATTAGCCCAATTGGTATTCCTCTGATAGCTGGTCCTGGAGCGATAACAGCAACTATGCTGCTATCAAGCCAAACTCCACAAATACACAGTTACGCAACGCTAGGAATTGCTATCACAATTGTAATATTGATTGTTTACGTTATCTTAAGGAATGGTAATATTCTCATGGACTTATTAGGGACTTCCATAATGAGAATAATTCAAAGACTAATGGGATTAATTCTTATGGTTATTGCTGTACAGTTTATAATTAATGGAGTCTTATCTATAATTAGACCTTTAATTGTCTAACTATTTCAATAATAGCATTTTTTGTATTCTAATATCTTTACCTGCCTCTATCTGAAAAAAATAGACACCTGAGCTTACCATGTATCCTGCCTCATTCGTCCCATTCCATAAATAAGTATATCTCCCAGAATTAAGATTCTCAATAATATCAGACCTAATTGTACGACCTGAAATATCGATTATCCTTATTTTGACATTCCTTGTATTTGGAAGCTCATATCGAATATTTGTTATGGGATTAAATGGATTAGGATAGTTTTTATAAACCATGAATTTTTCAGGTAAAAGCGTAATATCTTGATTTGAAACACCGCTCGATAAAACTATACCATTATTATCTAAAAATCGATGTTGTATTGTCCCTGAAAATTGATTTAGATCATTTTGTGTGATGTTTAAAGTAATAACTGAATCGATGCCTTTATTATTAGCAAAAGCAAATTGAAGGATGTCATTAATTGGATCATAAGACTTAAATATAAACGTACCATCATTTAGATTTGACATGCTTACTTTTTTTAGATTAATATTTGTATTGCCAATTAACAATTCTCCCATTGTTGAAAACTCAGGAGATAAAATTGAAAGACTTGATGCTCTACCAATAATATTCAAATAACTTTCTTTGCGCACCAAGTAATTAGTTGTATCAAATGAAAGACTAAAATATCTCCACTGCCACATTTTTGCAAAAGAAGATAAATCAGTTAAATCACTTATTCCATCTGGAGCAGGTATAACATATGGCGGGTCATTATTAAATGGGCCAAGATCCGTCTGAGGCCAATTTTTATTAAATAATAGTATATCTTCAATCGTTATATCATAATCATTATTCAAATCACCCCAGAGTTGTGAGTAAAATTGTATAGTATCAGTGATGACCAAAGTATTATATGCTATTGCACTATCAATAATAACTGAAACTGTATCATAGCTTGGTAGGATATTATTTAAAGTAATAGTTACTACCGAATCATTATAACTATGTTCAAAAGTAAAATCAGAATCTACACTAGCGTTAGCCTTCAAGTTATAACTATAGATTGGTCTGTTAAACTTGATGTTAATTGTGTCATTAAATAAAACAGAAAGAAACTCAGAAGTGTCAGCAAGAAAATTTGGATCAATCCTATTTACCATGGGCAAGGTGTTATCAAAATAAATACCATCAGTTTTTTGCACATTAGATTGATTGCCCGCCATATCGATTGCTTTGATATATGTATTATATAAAATATTTCTTTCTAGTTCTAGGCCTCGGATAGTCATACTATCAGTATTATCTGACATAACCCAATCTATGATATTTACAGTATCATTTTCTGTGCCAATGGCCAACCGGTAGTAATCAATGCCTATATTATCAGAAAAATTGGACCATATATAACTGAGTTGTGTCGAATCAGGTGTATAGTCTAAATCCATAAGCCAATAACCATCAATTATTGAACCTGTATCAGGTATTTCAGTATCAATTGTAATACCATTACCCCAAATAGTATCAGAAAAATTTCCAGCCGAATCTCTGGTAAATGCTCCTCCGTAATATGTTTGATTATTTAATAAATTAAGATTGTTCCACCCACCATAATTATTGATTTTTCCGAATGTCCATGTAGCAATATCAGTCAAGGTTGAGTCAGAACCTAATGCAAAATATGATTCACGTATTCCGCTAGTTAGATCTTCTTGATTCCAATATAAAGTTATTGTATCACCAAAACTATAATATGGAATATCTGCCCCATTTTCTCCCTCGTATAAACTGTTAATTATTGGTGGTATGTTATCAATTATAATTGATGTCCCATCTGTTGTCTGCGTTATTTGGTCACCAATATTTCCCGCCGTATCAGAAAAAGTAACAATATAGGTAACTAATCCATTTATATCTTGTTCTTTGACAATATAGTCACCACTCCATGCAGTTCCAGTTCCATTTACCGAATGGGTTATGGTATCACTATAAATAACAGATATTGGAGAAACTATTCCTTCACTAGAATTAAAGGTTATTGTAATTATATCTGATGTAGTAGCCCAATAGGAATCTAAAATATTATTGGAAGTTATACTTAATTGATCTAACTCAGGTAAAACTTCATCAATATGAATTATTCTATTATCACTTTCTCCTAATGTTTCATTGCCTGCTCTATCTTTAATTACAGTGGTAAATTTTGCGTTAATATTCTCAGAATATCCTTCAATGGATTCAAAAATATCTTTGTTAACACCTAACACAATCTTACCATTAACTGGTATAGTTGTAATTTCAATTTCACTCCCAAGATCTAAATAGTCATTGTCACCAAATTTCACTTTTGGCTGAAATTTTCCTCCAATTAAAGATTGATCATTAATAGATAATGGCGCTTTTAAAAATATAGTATCATTTGATGAATTCCAATATCCTGGTATTACATTACCACCAGATGAATAAGACGAGTCCAGTGTAAATTCAGCTGGTGGTGTTATATCAAATAAAACGGTAGTTCCATCTGTTGTAGTTAGAATCGATTCCCCATCATTCCCAACAAGGTCAGCAAAGGTAATTTGGAAAGGAATAAGTCCTTCTTCTTCACTACCATCTAAAATACGTCTTGATTGATACATAGGTACAATTCCATCTATAAAGTTTGTTTCTGCTATTATTCCTGCAATTGAAACTGATATTGTACTTAAAAGTTCACTAATGGTAAAATCTAAAATTAGAGTGTCTCCTACAATTGCAAGTTCTGAATCATTAGTATTGGTTGATTGAAAAGAGACGGGACTCATTGTTGGTAAAGTACCATCAAATAAGACTCTTGAACCATCATCAGTTACCATTACCTGCCCTGTACTGTTCCCAGCAGAATCTATAAAGGTAATTGAAAAATTAAGATATCCATCCGGATCAGCAGCAGTCAACTCATAATTTGCTAAAAATTGAAGACCAGTTTGCTCTTGGTCAATATTTGAGCTTGATATAATTACCTCTACATCCCGTTGAGGTTCTGAAGCTGTAAAAAAAAGCAAAGCAATGTCACCAATGCCTGCGGAATCTACAAGTGCATTATTTGATTCCACCCTTATATTACTAAGAATTGGTATTGTTCTATCGTATTTAACATAGCTCTGGTCTGTAGGAGAGTTCGCACTTGGACCAGTTGCACCGCCAAGATCCGTATACTCAATATTAAAATTTATATATCCTTCTTCATCATTTTCATCTAGTATATGGTATCCTCTATAAAAAGCACTGCCATCATCAAAATGCTCTGCACCTGAACCAGAAATTATGATGTTTAAATTATCTAATGGCTCATTTGCGTTAAACCTCACATAAATAGTATCACTTTCTTTAGCCCATGTAGTATCATCATTACTAGAATAAATGGTTACTGCCAATAATTCTGGAGGAACAATATCGTGGTTAACATAACTATCATCTGTTGTTGATGTAATCTGAGTGCCTAGATTTGATGCTCTATCTTGAAAATCTATAGTGTAGGATAAAATGCCCCCTGGTTCATTGCCAGAGATATTTATTGTTGCAAGAAAGGTATCACCATCCTGAGATAGAGTCGCCGGTTTATCTGCTATTGTTACAATTATTGAATCAAAAATTAATGGCTCAATAGATGTAAATGATAGAATAATGTCATCTCCTGTTATGGCAATAGAATTATTGTTTTCATTTGTAGATGATATGCTCACATTGTTTAGTATCGGCAAGGTTTTATCAAAAATTACTGATGAAGAATTACTGGTTTCAGAAGCCACTTCACTTTCAAGGCCAACAGAATCTGTGACAACGATTTCAAAATTTATTTCACCTTCAAGATCATCGTTTTTCATTTCATATTTAGCCAAATACTTCTCAGATCCAAGGTCAAATGTGGCTGCTGTTTGGCTTGATATAGTTACTGATTGTTGAGTTAATAATTCATCTGAAATAAAAGTAACAAATATACTGTCACCAACCTTCGCCCAAGTTGAATCCGGATTGTTTGATATAATTCTAACAATGTCTAATGTCGGTTTTGTATTATCAAATATCACAATGGATTCATCTGTAGTAACAGACGTGCCTTCTTTTGGATTCCCAGCTAAATCAAATATTTCATTTATTTGAAAAGGAATTATTCCTTCAGCATCCTGGTCTTGCATTATATAATTACTGCTCCATTTGTTATCTGCTAAAGATAATGTATTTGCATTGTTGTTGGAAATCGTCACTGTTGGCCCTTGAATATTTTCATCCGTTTTAATTGTAACAGAAATTTCGTGGCCTACTGTAGCAAGTGTCGTATCAGAAAAATTTGATTTGTAAGATACATAATTGATCGATGGTGGAATCTCTTCAATTGTTATTTGATTTGAACTCTCTGACCCGGATGTTTCATTCCCTGGAATATCAAAGATAGTTGCTCCTATCGTGACAATTGCTTCTTGATCAAAACCAGCTATTAATCTTATATCATTCTCTGCAATCGAAATCATTTTGGTTGATCCAACTTCATCAGGATCTATGAAAAAATGATTACCAAGTGCCTCAAATGTATTTTCCCCAATTTTTGCAAAGAGCTGTACTCTTCCATTATCTAATGTGGAATCACTTTCAATCGGAACTACTACATCTAGACCTGTATTTGTTGAATTCCAGAATGAAACTACCTCATTCCCTCCTGTTGAATTAACAGTACCAACTGTAAAATCTGTAGGAACAGTTCTATCAAAAACTATATAGCTGTCATTTGTAGTTGAAGCTACTATATCTCCACTATTTCCAGTTAAATCAGAAAAAGAGATTTGGACACTTATAAGACCTTCATCATCTACATTAGAAAATGTATATTCATGATTTATAGTTCTAGGGTCTATCCAGTTCTCTATAACAGAATTATTATTAATAATGAGATTTAAGCTCAATAGATCCTCTGATGAATTAATATTTATTATTCCCTTTTCGCCTTCCTTAGCCCACTTATCATTCCAATCATTATTTGTAACAACTTCAACTAGATCAAGAATTGGTTTTGTTCTATCAAAAACAACAGTGCTTTGATCATCAGTAGAAGTAGTTCCATCTGCTGGATTTCCCCTTATATCTGTATAGCTATTTATCTCAAACTGAATTATTCCCTCAGGATCATTAGCTGCCATTATATATGTTGCTTCCCAATTTAAGCCCTCTGGATTAACAACATTTGCTTGATTACTTGATATATTTATTGCTGGTGTACTGATTATTTCATCAGCAATAAAACTTAGTTTTATTTGATCACCCACTTTTGCTCTTGTTGTGTCTGTGTTGTTTGAATGAATGTGTATTAGAGAAATGCTGGGAGCTGTTTGATCTATCACAAGTTTACTTGCACTAACAACTCCATGTTTCTGATTACCAGGTCTGTCAAATAAAACTGCCTTAAATCTTATTGTATCTAACTCAACAAAACCAGTAATGGATTCAATATCAGTTTCGACTATTGTTACAATTTTATTAGTTCCTGAATCTATTTGATCAATTTGGGAAATATCTCCTAATACTTCCCATTCATTTAATCCTATCTTAGCCAAAATTTGGATCTTTCCATTAATCAGTGTAGTGTCATTATCTACAATGGGTATCGATATATTGATGCTTGTATTTGTAGAATTCCAAGCATCAGTTATTTCATTTCCACCGGCTGCTAAAACAATACCTGTATTGAAGTCTTCAGGAGGAGTTTTATCAAAAACAACCCAACTTTGATCTGTAGAATTAGAAACATCATTACCATTATTACCTGAAGAATCAGAAAAACTTATAATAAAAGATACTGGACCCTCATTATCTGATTCTAAAAATTTATATAGAGAATTAAATCGTGAACTATCTATACTTAAAACTTCTGCTTCTTGATCTTGTATACTTGTAGTTTTATTTAAAATAGCTTCTGATCCTAGCGCTGATATTGTTACTGTATCACCTACCATAGCCCACTTGATATTATCATTATTCGAACTGATAGTTACATTATCTAGTCCTGGTATTGTTCTATCATATTTTACGGTGCTAGCATCATTACCAATTGACCCACCAGTATAGACTCCAGTATTACCTAAATAATCAATAACAGTAGATTGTAGAGTATTAATTTGCCCCTCAGGCTCTATACCATTAAAAGTATAATTTGATTGGAACTGCGTTTCTGAAATACTTGACTCATCCGTATTATTACCATCAAGTGTTATATCTGGAATAGCAACATTTTCTGGATATGTCATAGATATAGTGATCTCATTTCCTGTTTTTGCTAAATGGGGAAATGTGTTATCCGATGTAATACTGACTATGTTTGGGTTTTCCGCCTCAATGTCAATTTCCAAAGTAGTTGTACTTGTATTACCATCTGCATAATTCCCAGCTTCATCAAAAAGCCTTGCAGAAAATTCCGCATTTTTGAGATGACCAAAGTCTGGTATTATTTCAAAAGAGTCAGCAGGTGCAGTTAATGATAAAATACCTAGACCTGGCGGTACTTCTAAAATTTCTATCTTATCACCTATTGCAGTAAAATCATTATTATCTGAAATCTTAGATAATATCTGAAACTTTGAACCTATTATTGCATTTGTATTTAACACCTCTTCCTGAAAACGAAATTCAGAATCCTGCATAAAAATAGCATTTGTTATATTTGCAGAATTATTTAAATCAGTTAAATCATTTGAACTTAATCCAGCTGATTCGTCAAATTTCCAATACCCTATTAATCCTACTTCATCACCACTTAAATCAATAGTCTTATATGATTTTATTTGGTTTTCACTTCGAGTTACATTCCAAAATCGTACTTCATCAATCATACCATCAAAATATTTATATTCTCCCTGATCATAATCAAAACGACCAAGAGTAAGATCACCTGGAAAACCACTCCAATCAACTGGCCCATTATAGCCACTTTTTGAATCAACAAGAATTCCATCTCTATACAATTTGAGAGTACCTCCTCCAAATGTCACAGCAAAATGTGCCCATGTATCTACCGGAGCTGAGGCAACCACATGTTGAATATCAGCGAGTGCAGTTTGCTCAGTTCTTAAATAAAACCTCCATCCTCCTGAGTATAAAAATGCACCAAAACCATATTGGCTTGCTCCCTCATCATAATTACCTAAATCAAGAAATCCTTCAAAATTTTCAGAACTTCTTACATTTATATAAGTTTCAAAGGTGAAATTATAATCAACGCGATAATCGTCACGCATTGGTATAGTAACAAAACTACTGACACCATTAAATGAAATAGAATTACCAGTTTCATAGTCAAACGCTATAACTGTGGTATCCTGCGGTACTATCACATCAACCTGAACCTCGTTATCAGTGGAACTCCAAATTTCTGGCACACCATCAGCCCCTAAAGATAGTATATTATCTGTTATTGTTGGAGATACAGGTCCAGTTACATCTATAAGGACATTACTATTGTCTGTTGTTTTTCTACATGTCGGGGCTGTTATGCCATCTGATGTAAAATCGATCACAAAAGAGATTGGCCCATCAGTTGCATCTTCTGGAACTATATATTTAACAATATAATTATTCAAAGAATTGCTATAAACTACTTCATCACTTGAATTGATTAACACAAAGGGAGAACCTGGATCTGGATTGTTTGGTAGTTGAAATGCCAATGAAATAGTATCACCAGGTATTGCTTTTTGAGAATCTTCATTACTGGAAAAAATTGAGGCATCCTCAATAGATTGTACAGCATCAACTCTTACATTATCAACATGCCAGTTGTCGATATAATAGGAATTTGACCCATAGGTCTCCCATCTTATTTGCAATGTCTGACTCATTGTAGCATAAAAGGATTCAGTCCTTGGATATATATCGACTTGATCACCACTGCCACTGCTTATTTCATAGTTTAAAACTCGTATCCAATTGTTGCCATCACTACTATATTCAATGTTCATACCATTATAGTGTGCATCTGATGGAAACCCATCAAGGGCTATTTGAAATCTAACAATTACATTAGTGGTATCATTAACATCTATGATGGGTGAATACATATAATGTCCGCTATAGTAATTAAAGGTTTCCGTCCCAGACTGAGCTGGTCCCCAGTAATATGTTGGTGCTGGAGCGCTTGTGTTAAATTCAGAATTCCAGGTATTAATCTTCCATTCTCCTGTGTAGGCCGGATAATCATCTGGATGCGGAATAAATTCCCAACCGTTATATGGGAAACTTGAAACGTTATCAAAGGTCTCATTCAATAGTTCCTGCCCATAGCTAAAACAAAAAATAAATAAGAAAACAAATTTGGTTTTCATTGAATTATTATTTCTGCGCCTCTG
>CERX01158032.1_pt1 | contig 45841 bp, 37 predicted proteins | sample 350251 | NCBI WGS metagenome assembly CERX01 (sample SAMEA2621044, study PRJEB7988) | marine metagenome | biome: marine biome (ENVO:00000447); feature: deep chlorophyll maximum layer (ENVO:xxxxxxxx); material: "saline water (ENVO:00002010), including plankton (ENVO:xxxxxxxx)" | depth 50 m
CCTACCTATTTTTAGGTATTTACACTTTTTTGAGAAAGGGACTTTTCAGCGTATAGATTTTAGACAACAGCAGAAGCTTTACAGAAGCAATACTAAATAGCAATTGGCATTCGGGCACTAGCTGGAGTTGTGTCATATTCAATGGGCATACAATTAAAGGAATAACTAGAAAGGTTCTTAGCCGTCCAAGCTTTTGCTTTCCTTACTTGTTGTTCAAACCTCTAACCCACGTTTCATTAGGAGAAGACAATGAAATTAACTCCAGCTTTATGCTTAATTTTAAGCTTAGCCGTCGGTAGTGTTGGCGTAGACTCCGCCTTTGCTGCGAAAAAGAAGAGTTCCAAAAAGACCCAGCAAAAAAAGCCCAATAAAAAACCTAAAACTTACGTCCAACCGAAAACCAACAATAACACTCGCCAGCAAACAAATAATTGGGGATCGGGGAAAGGCTGGAATGCACAAGATAATGATAGAAAAAAGAGAGAGCGTGAACAGAAAGAGAGAGAAAGAAAAAGGGAAAGAGAAAAAGCCGAACAAGCTGCTAAGTTGAGAGAACAAGAAAGAGCAAGGCAAAAACGTAATCAAGAACGAGCTAGGCAACAAACAAAAGTTGAACCTAAAAAGCAACAAGTTCCTGTGACTCAAAAACCATCTGTAAATCCTAGAGACAACAAAGGAAAACAAACAGGAAAAAACAATCAAACACAAACAAATAATTCGTGGGGAAGCCAAGGCACAACAAGGCATGATCGTAGCCAAAAAGGCTGGAACCAGAAAGAAAAGACGAATGGTCTTTTTCAAAGAACCCAGGCGACGCAACATGCTGCCGCTGAACGTAAAAAACAGCTTAGCGAAAATCCTTATAAAATGAAAGAAGAAGCCATTCCAGCGAATGCTACTGCTAACTACCGTAGAAACGCCGAAAAAAGAAACCAAGAAATTAGAGACGCTCGTAAAAAGTTTGATGCTAATCGTAAAGGCCAATTAATGGCAAAACACGGTGATAAATTAAAAAGCAGAAAAAAAGCCCCTGATGGAAAGACGACTGTAAATTATTATAGCCGTAACACCATCTATAGACCGTCAACTAGAGGTTATTCTTACTATTCATATGATGGATATGACGCCTTACCTTATAGCCCAACTTATGGATTATATTACTCCCGTTATGGACACTACAACCCTGGTTACCAGTTTAATATGAGTCAGCGTGCTGGATATGCTTATCTGTTAATTAACTCTTACGGGATTGATGCTATTCAAAAAGTCATGATGATTTTAGCCTCTAGCGGTTTAACTAAGCAAAGTTTTATGGAAAACCAAGCAATGGACCCTAGTTTTGTGGACCAAGTGGTTGATTCACACTTTATTTCTAGAAATACTTTCTTTAGTGTTTTAGACCGCTACCAAGAATATCCTGATAGCTCTAGAGGTCTTAATAGAAATGATTTCTTCAGAGTTCCTTCACAGCAAACAGTGAGTGCTGCACAATTCCCTCACGAAAAATACCAATGGAAACTATGGAAAGGTGGAATCTGCAAAATTAATTATGGCGGATTTTTATTTGTCGATAGTTATAGTTCATACAATCCAAAACTAGTTTATGTTTCTACCTCCGCCTTCTCAATGCCTAGTTTTGGTTATCCTGAGTGCCCAACTGGTACAGAGATCAGCTCTTATAGCGTGAACCAGTTGTATGACTACTCACGAATGTATAACACTAACATGAGACAAAGCGTTGCTCAATCAAACGAACAATACACAGAAGACATGGGTTACGATACAGAAGTTAATGTTCAAGATGGTGCCTTAAACATTTGTACTGGTTCTATGAGTGGGACTTATCAATATGTTTCAAGCTTGATTGCGGACTCAAATGATACTCTTGGAAACATGAATATGAGTACGGTGCAATCTGCAGGTTCCATTGAAAACCTGCAGCTTTTAACTCAAGGCGCTTGTAATCTAGCGATCGTTCAGAAAGATGCTTTGGAAGAATTTAACTCTACTGATCACGGCTACGAACTTGAAAAGACTAGCCCCATCTATAAAGAATACGCTCACTTGATTTGTAATTCAAAATCTCGAGTTTCAAAACTGAGAGACATAAACCAAAGAACAAAGATTGCTATCGGCCCAGAAAATTCTGGTTCTGACTTAACTTTTAATAAGCTAAGAGAAATGCAAAGTGATCTAAAAATGGCGAATACCAAAAACATGAGCTATGAAATAGCCATGAAAGCTTTGGTTGGTGATGATTCAGTTGAGGAGAAAGTAGACTGTGTGTTTACCGTTTCCAGCTTAGGTTCAGAATTAACCTGGGAAATGAATCAAGTTTCGCAAGCTATGGGTCGTGAACAACTTAATTTCATCGAATTAAAAAGTGGTGAGTTTGACGACGCTGATGACGAGTATGAGTTCTTAACTGTAGACAATGGTGAATACCCATCAATCCACTTTGAAGACGATAAGCTAACTACTATAGCTGTTGACGCTTTGTTAGTTTATATAAATGATAAGTCCGTCGAAAACTCTCTTCCTGCTGTATCTAATTTGAGTGAGTCTAATCTTCGCTCAGAAATTGAAGATGCCGCTGAAACATTCCATGAAGATTTTGGTGTAAAACTAAGTATTGGAGCTGAAGGAGAATCTGGAGACAGTGAAAGTATGTTTGGAAGCTTCTTCTAAGCAGTATTCAACCTAAAAACAAAAAGGTCGACTCATTGGTCGACCTTTTTTTATTCTGTAATTTAAATTTATAATTAGCCACCGGCCATAGAGTCGATGAATTCTTTGTTAGACTTAGTTTTATCGACTTTATCTAACAAGAACTCCATGGAATCTACCACATTCATTGGCGCTAACACTTTTCTTAAAACCCACAAGCGACTTAGATCTTTTTGGTCGATCAGTAAATCTTCTTTACGAGTTCCAGATTTGTTAATGTCCATACAAGGGAAAATACGTTTTTCCATAAGCTTTCTATCTAAGTGAATCTCAGAGTTACCCGTTCCTTTAAACTCCTCAAAAATCACTTCATCCATTCTTGAACCTGTATCCACAAGAGCTGTAGCGATAATCGTCAAGCTACCACCTTCTTCAATGTTACGAGCGGCTCCAAAGAAACGCTTCGGTCTGTGAAGTGCATTGGAATCCACACCACCAGATAAGATTTTTCCTGATGGCGGAACCACTGTATTGTAGGCACGTGCCAAACGAGTGATAGAATCAAGAAGGATTACAACATCATGTTTGTGCTCAACCAATCGCTTAGCCTTTTCAATTACCATCTCTGCAACTTGTACGTGGCGAGTTGGTGGCTCATCAAAAGTAGAACTAACCACTTCTCCTTTAACAGAACGAGCCATATCCGTTACTTCCTCAGGACGCTCATCAATAAGAAGAACGATCAAATAAACCTCTGGATGGCTTGTAGTAATTGCGTTTGCAATTTGTTGCATTAAAACGGTTTTACCAGTTCTAGGCGGTGCAACAATCAAAGCACGTTGCCCTTTACCAATTGGAGTTAGCATATCAATGATACGAGTCGTGTGCTCTGTTGGGCTATGCTCCAAGTTTAAACGCTTCTGCGGATAAAGTGGCGTAAGGTTATCAAATAAGATTTTTTCTTTAGCAAGTGCTGGGTCAGCAAAGTTTAATTGCTCGATCTTCAACAAAGCAAAGTATCTCTCGCCTTCTTTTGGAGGACGAATAGTTCCACTGATAGTATCCCCTGTTCTCAAACCCATTTTACGAATTTGCGAAGGACTTACATAAATATCATCGGGACCTGGAAGGTAGTTATAATCTGGAGATCTTAAAAATCCGTATCCATCAGGAAGAATCTCTAAACAACCATCTCCGTAAATATCAGAAAAACGAGCTGCACGTCTTAGAATTTCAAACACCAAATCCTGACGTCTCATACCAGAAGCGTTTTCTACTTTAAATTTCATTGCCAAGTTAACTAGGTCAGCAATTTGCTTGGACTTAAGGTTTTTAGAGCTTAAATCCTTTTTTTCTTCTTCAGTAAGGTCTACTTTGAAATCCTCACCAAGCTCCTCAAAACCATCAGCTGGAACATAACTTTCGTGCTTCTGGTGATTTACATTACCGCGGTTGTTGTTGTTTCCACGATTGTTGTTTCGATTGTTTCCACGATTATTGTTGTTACGGCGATTGTTATTGTTGTTGTTATTTCTAGCGTGACGCCTTTGAGGACGATCAGAACTTTGGGAAGAATCTTCTTCTTTGGCTTCTTTCGCATCGCCAGAGTCCGACGATTCAGGAGCATCTTTCTTCGCAGCTCTCGGAGCCTTCTTTTCAGCTTTCGCTTCAGGGGCAGCTGCTTCCTGTTGAGTTTCTTCAGCAGCACCTTCATCTGCAACTTTGCGCTTACTTACTTTTTTTCTGCCAACAGTTTTTTTCTTTGCAACTTTTTCTTCTGTGGTTTCTGACACAAATGTCTCCTGTTTTAATTTTATATGAGATTTTTTTGATTTTTAGATGTATCTGTTTGATTGGTTAAACTTTACGAACCCTTTTTTAGCCTGTGAAAGTTTGATGAGTTTTTGGGATCTTTTGTAGGTGTGCATAGAGAATGTCGGTTTTTGACTGCTTTGTCAACTGAGAGCCATGTTTTTCTTACAAAAAAATAAAACTTACACTTCCTCCTGAGCGTCTTAACAAAGCGTCTACAAAGTATCTCTTTTCCTTCTAACTACTTGATAAAACGATGCTTTCTAGCCAATGACCTAGTGTGAAACTATTGGTCAACTTCCAAATGCATTCTGTTGATTAGTTCGACAATTTATCTAAAATTTCGTTTCATATTGAGAAGTTCTATAAAAGAAGTTTTTTTGTTTTCTCAATATGGATCGCTCTAAAGAAAAATATCCCCTAATTGCTCGAAAAGTTTAAGGAATCATCAAACTTCTCCGATACCACACTAGGGGGAAAACATATGGGTGACCAAGTTTTAGAACCAAGAAGAAGAATTCCACTAAGTTTTGACGTAACTTATCGCAAAAGTTATTCACGCCGTTTTGATAAAGGCTGCCTAAGAAACATCAGTTTAACCGGTGCATTTATTGAAGATCCCGAAGCGGAGCTGAAACAAGATGATAAGATCAATCTAAGCTTCGAGCTTGCTGGAAGAAAAAGAAAAATCGCCGCCAAAATTGTTTGGGTTGGTGATGAAGGCGCTGGAGTAAATTTTATTCACTCTAATAACCAAGACGAGCAACTTATTGATGATTTAATGTTTTATGTTGAAGAATCAAAAGATGAAAAGCGCGGAATCTTAAATTTAATATTTGATAAAATCGCTTAAAGATTTTTTAAAAACATAGATGCTTTGCGAGTTACTATTTGGTAACTCGCATTTTTTATTTTAAGCCTTAGTTCAGTCACCAGTTTTAAAACAGCACTTCAAAACTTTTCCCCATGCTTCCCAGCTCATTGCAATGAAGAGGGTAATAATCAATATCACACTCATACTTAAAAGCTTGCTAACGTGTTAGTGAACTAAGCCAAACTGTCTTTGTCTCCTTGATAAGACTATGCTTTGTATTAAGCAAGCTTTTCCAAAGACAGTAACTTCCGTTGAGAATATAAGCTGTCAAAAAGTTTAACACCGGCTACTTAAGAGTTTAAAAAAGTTAAAAACGAAAGCTCCGTGATTTCGGACACTTATATGTGTTTGTGTAAAACTTTTGATTCTTTCTAAACCCTCTAGACTAAAGTTCCGAAAACTTAAGTATAGAAGCTAACAAACACTTGCAACATCAGGGCTTTATGAAAATTTGGGGATTAGTCTTTACATTCTTACTTTTTAACAGTGCTTTCGCTAAGCGAAACAAACTACCTGTTATTCATGGAAAAATACAATCACATGCTAACTGTATTCAATGCGGAGGACGATTTTTATGTGGGCATACTGATGAAGTAACGACTCTTTCTTATAACCGTAAAAGCTTACGTCAAAGTATAAAAGCCCATTGCGCTCAAAAATCCAATGATATATCTGAGGCCCTTCGTGTTAAAGGTTCTGCAACCTCTGAAGAAGAACTTCGTTACCAAAAGTATCACGAAGACGTTTTACTTAGCATCGACGCTAACAAGGGCGGGAGGCTTCGCTTTAAAGAAGAAAAAGGCTTCGCCTACTCTGATTTTTTTAAATACCTTCAGCCAACAAAAAACTTGAATGCCAGCGAAAAAAAGAAGGTCTATTCTCAGAATAAGCGACAAGTAAGTATACTTAAAAAAGATAACACCTTACTTCCAGTTCTTTCGATTCAAGATTTTAAAGACACTCGTGGAGAGCTACTACGGCCAGGACGCTTAGAGGCTGAGTACCAAAACTATGTTAAAGACTTAATGGTAGCTCACCCGTCTTATCTTTTTGAAGAGCCAAAAGATTCTGGCTTGTTCATTAAAAGCCTGTCACAAAACGCTGCCCTCCAGGAGCGATTAGCAAAAAAATTCGACCTTGGAGGTCGTAATGTCGCAAGCTTAGGTGGCGGATCTGGTGGAGCCGCAAAGGCTGGAAAAACTGGCGCTCCCAGTGAAGCTGACTCATCCGAAGGAGTTTCTGCTTCAAGCCCAGAGGACGAAGTAATTTACGACCAAAATGGTAAAAACATCACTGCAGAAGTTCGAGCTAAAAAACAGGCTTCTGAGAAAGCAAAGTTACAAAAAGAAACTGATGCCGCACGGGTTGAAAAAGAAAGAAATAAGGGTGGGTACCAGCAAAAGCAGCTAAGTATGTTTAAGTCTGGAGACTCCTCCAAAACCTATTGGAACGACACTAGCTTTGGCGCCACAGCTAAAGCAATCATGGGTACTAATCCAAACACCGACATTTGTAATGGTAATAACACAGACCAAACCACAAAAAAAATTGGTCAGTATTCTAATACCATTACACAGGCAGGTGGAGCCTCCGACGGTTACACAAGCGATGCACAATACAATGATTTAACAGAAAGCCTTATACAAGCGACAAGACTTGGTAGTGCTGCCTGTCGTAAAAAAGTAGATACCGAAGTATTACGTGTCTTTGGCAGCAATGGCGATAAGAAAACCGCCATGCAACTAGTCGCAGAACTGGATAACACATCGGATGCCAAAAAGAATAGTGGCAGCGAATTTGTTGAGAGTCCAAATATTAGAATGATTGCCAGTAACACCACACCAACACCATCTAGTAATTTAAGTGTTGCTACAGAAAACCCTTTAGAAATAAACCTTGAAACACAGGTAACAGATGACAACCCTGATCGCGCAGCCAACGCAGCAATGTTGGTTGCCTTGTCTCAAGAGAAAGCCCAAAGAATCGTCGACCGAAAAGGCCGAGGAAAAATCGGAAGTGTGGATGTTCCTTCGAAAAGCAGCCAAGCTGGTGAAGCTTCTTCAGCTTTTGTAGGACGATCAAACAATATTAAAAAACCTAGGTTCAGCAATGAAGCAAAAGATTATTCAGCTAGCTTAAATAACATTGACTATCTAACTCCCGATGAAAATTGCTTGGATTGGGATATTCAGGCAACAAAGGTTTCGGAAGGTTCTATTTCCTGCTCACCTGAGCTACGAACTAGTTGCAGTAAATCAATATTAAACGCCTTTTACCAAAAGTGCCTAGAGGTTTTACCACCTGTGACGATGGATCTTAGTTCTCCTGACAAACTTCAAGGCTGTAAAAAGTTAATTTCTAAAGCAAGCATCGAAAAATATAATATAGATCCAAGTTACACAATTGGCTCCACAGCTGCATTGGATAAAAAACAAAAAGCCATTTACAAATTGGCGTCTGAAAACCAGGCCATGTTTAATTATAAGTATAAACTTCGCGACAACAAATTTCACAAAGATTTCGTGATAAAAGGTCTTAAGAAAAATTTCGGATTTACTCCTTTTGACAGTTATACTGCTAGGTCCAGCCTCCAAACCTCGCCTCCACAATCTTTTTGTTCGAAACTAGAACAAGCAAAAAAATTTGATGATAAAAACACTGGCTTCTCTACTGCTGAGGAAAAGCTACTTTCCTTCTTTTATTCCCACGACTCTGACCCTAAGGGAAGTAAAGCTTATATCTACCGCTTACTGTATGCTAATAGCAACAACCCAAATCAAAAAATCAATAAGGACAATGAGTGTAGACTCATTTACAATTCTTTTAGAGCAAAGGCGACGCTTGCCTTCGATGAACATCTTTCTGATAAATATATTGATCAAACATCTCTTGCACTTGCTGAGGGCTTAAAAGCCTTTGCTAAAGATTTTGATATTAAAGAGAAAAAAATGAAAATTAAGAAGCCAATAATCGACGAAAAGGTGCCAGCCTTTGCAGAGTTAATCCGAATTGGTTCTTTTTTAAAGTTTTCTGAATTAGATAGTGAAGGTTCTTTGCTAAATGACTTTGAGAGATTTTCTGAGAGATGTGACGAAGATCGTAGTCCCGCCTCCAATGCTGGTGCTGCTAAATAGATTTTAAAAATTATCTAGCAGACCCTGGATTAAATATTTCTTTCTAGAGGCCAAATCCATATTTTCGTTGTCCGAATCACTTTTACCCAAATTTGTTTTCGACCTATTGCTCAAACCCATATTGTCTATGATTTTATTTACAAGGCTGCTTACCTCACGCTTACCAGTATCAAGAGCTTTATCTCTAAAAATATAGTAGTACAACCTTTGAAGGTCAGTGTCTAATCTTTCAGGCCCAGACTCTTCCAATAACGCTCTTACCGCTTCTGCCATGCCCGTTCCCTCGATTAACGGATCATTGCTTCCAACAACATCCACCACTTCGTCATTGTCTAAGACCCTTTCTTCCACAAGTCGAGTGAGATATTTTATTCTGTTAAAATAATTGTTCGGCGCTAAGACTCTATGGTTTGCAAAAAACATTTTAATGCCATCGACGCCTTCATCAGAATCCCAGTAAAACTTATTAGACTTTTTATTGAGACTTACCAAATAGTCATAGGACTCTAAATTGCTAAAAGCATCAAAAGCTTTCATCGTTACTTGGTTGTATGCGGATAAGAACTTTTCTGAATGAGTTAGATCTTTAAAGTTTTTAGATTCATAACAAGCGTCCATTAACCCGTCTACCACATTGCAAAAATCAGGTAAGTCGTCATGACTATAGCCTAAGTTGTGACACATTTCATGAATCACAGTTGTTTCAATAGAAGCACTAAATCTCCCCGCCACATTTCTTTTTAAAAATTTATCCTTATTTTTAAAAGTAACGTATGGAGGACCCATGATGGTTCCTAGAACTTCCTCTGAATCAACAGATGCATCCCATGATGTATTTTGCATATATACACTACCACTGGCTATGTTTTCTGTGGAATTTTCGCTTTTCATGTCGACGCATGCAATTTTAGGCTTTAAAGCTGCAGGCCTAATCGGGTTAAGCAAATTAGCAAACTTCAAATAGATGTTATTCGCAAAATTAGCGTACCTATCTGTTTCACCCCTGTCTTCTGAAAACTTTTTCAGTTTTCCTGCACAAGAGACAAAGTCTTCTATTGCTTTATCTACCTTGTCTTTAAATACTTCGTACGGAACGTCGATATCAATGTTTTTATTGTTTCCAATAGCAACTTTACCCGAAGCAAAACAGCTTGAGTGTACCAGGACCCCATATTTACTCGTGGCCTGAAAATAACTTTTTTCTGAAATTTGAATTTTAGGAGGAGCCTCGTTAAGATACTTTTCACTAATTTTGTCTCTCAACTCTTTAAAGTCTATTGCAAATCCTGGTGAAACTGCTGTTTCACAATTACCATCACATTCTACATGTGCACCTTCGCTTTGAGCCCCTGTTAGTTCTATATCTAAGCTAGTGATAAGGACCCACTTTTTAGACCTAAATGAGAAAATGTTTTTTTTCTTTGTTTTAAAATTTTCTACAATTTTAGTCTCGAATTCTCCATTGTTGTTGTTGTCGACTAGAGTTATACACTTTTGATTCTCACACTTCTTTTTATAGTCGAAACGGCCATCATAGTTAGTGTCTCTCAAAAACTTCTTCTCTTGACCAAATTGATCATACTCAACTCGGATATCTATTTTTCCATCTTCATTCAAATCTGACTTGGATGAAACAACTCTACCTAACTTGATCGTTCTCCAAGTATCATCCTTACCGTTACCATTCACATCAAGATTTACACCTTGATCTAAAAACGGGCTTAATTTTTTTTCTTCTTTTTGCAAACTTGGAGTAGATGCAATTGCTCTGGATTGTTTTTTAACCGGCTTTAGATAATAGTTTTCGAAAGTATGATTCACGCTTAACAAATCATCGAAGTCATATGCCAGCAAAGACATACAAAAAAATATGTTAAATAGGAATGTTAAGGCTATGTTTAAAGTTCTCATACTCTCTTACCTAAATATCGGTTTTTAAAGGGCTTTTATAGATATTTATGCCACAAATTTAGGCTTAGGTAGAGGAAGACTTTTGTCCCTGTAAATATTTCTGCTTGGCAAGAATCCACTGACTAAGATTGTCAGTAAAGGGGTTGAAAGCCACTAAATAATAAACGAAAACTTAGTCTTAATCCCTATAGAGCATTTCTTTTTAAAAAATCCTCAATGCTTTTAACATAAAGTTTTGGCTTCTCTATGGATGAAATGTGGGAGCAAGACTTTAGTACCTTAAACTCAGAAGCTTTCACTTTGCTTGAAAACATCTTGTTACTTTTGGGAGTCGATTCATCATATTCACCACACATAAAAAGAGTGGGAACCTTAATTTTAGAAAGTTGATTAACTCTGTCGTAATTTTTTAAAGTTCCAGTTGGGCAAAACTCTGTTGGACCCCACATATAATTATAAAGCTCTAAATTATAATGCTTAAAAGTTTTTTCTACGAGGGGCCCTTCTAATGGCACTCGAACAACATGTTTTTTATTAAAAGCCTCGGTAGCCTCTTGATAAACCTTAGCGTCAAAAGCCCCTACCTTTTCACAGTGAAAAATAGCGTCTTGATGTTTTTGAGGAAGCTTTTTTATTAAAGCCCGCGTATCTCGCTCCCATATTTTTGCACTAAACATAGAGCTTTGAAATACTATTGCGCGAATTCTTTTGTCTTTAGTTCTTAGGTAATATTCCAGAGCTAAAGTGGTTCCCCAAGAACCACCTGCTAATATGAATTCCTTTAATTCCAAATGATCTACTAATTCTTTGAGTTGCTGAACAAAGGTTTTAATATTCCATTTGTCTTTAGTTGTGGAGGAAGACAATCCGCTGCCTAGCTGATCGAATAAAATAATTTGTCGATCTTTAAATTGATGCAATAAAGGCTTCAGCAAAAAGTGATTTACACCAGGACCACCATGACAAAATATCATTGGAGTCTTTTTTTGCTTTTTACTTTTAATATAGTATGTATCTCCATCGGTTCCCTTAAAAATTGCCATCTTAAATATCCCCTTTAAAATTAATTAGTTTATATTTATATCACTTCGCAAAAGACACAAGCTAAAAATACTTTTTATAAAACTGGTCTGAGACTTTTGTTGCAATTTTTCCCTTATTTAAATCCGGCCTTGCAAGATCGTCTTCGCAAAATAGAATGGTTTAGTGGCTTTGTCTTGAGGAGTTTTTTTGTTCCAAATAAAATATAAAATAGAAAGAAGCATCGTTATTAATAAAGATATCGATAGTGTTTTTGATTGTGTTGCTAACTTCAATTCTTGGGCCTCCTGGTCGCCATGGCTGTGCTTAGAAAAGGACGCAGAAACCTCCATTGAAGGTGAGCCACAAAACCTTGGTCACAAACAAAGCTGGCAGGGACAACGTATAGGATCTGGAAAAATTGCTATTTCAAATTTAGATATAAATAAAAGTTTGCATTATGATTTAGAGTTTTTAAAACCTTTTAAATCTAGCGCAAAGGTAGATTTTTATTTTGAACAACAAGCTAGTGGGACTAGAGTGCGCTGGCTGATGCAAAGCTCTGTGCCTTTCTATTTATTTTTCTTAAAGGATATGCTCGCCGCCATGCTAGGAAATGACTATGAACGTGGTTTGAGTATGTTAAAAGAGTTTTTAGAGACCGGTGAAGTTCTTAGTGAGATAGATATGCTTGGTAAAATTCAAAAACCTGCTTTCCACTATCTAGGTGTCAGACGATCATCAAGCATCGATGAACTTCCCAAAATCATGCAACAAGACTTTGAACTCATTCACAAATATATGCAAGAAGGTAAAATCAAAAGCTCACAGCAGATGATTTCATTTTATCATAAATTTGATTTCATGAGGAACCAGGCCGTTTACACAAATGCTGTGGTTTATGATTCCGAACAAGGCCCTTACACTGAGCTAAAATCAGGCTATGTACCAAATCACCATTGCGCACAAGTACTACACACGGGCTCCTACGAAAATCTCGGTAATGCTTGGTCAGCGATTATGAACTACCAACGCTTTGAAAAGCTAAAGGCTAATAAAAATATCCCTTGGTATGAATGGTATATCAATAGCCCAAAAGAGGTTGAGAAGCGATACCTTAAAACCAGTATTAATCTTCCTATTAAATAACAAAGAGCTAATAATCTTCTGCTTTAAAGGCTTTATAATTTTATGTTTCTTTGTTTTTTTTAACTGGCAGAGTTTTTTAATGCCACAGTTTAGCATTTTTCTGCTTGCGCTCTTTCTAGTAACTGATGACTTAGGTCCTTTCACTGAATTAAAGCCAAACTATGTTCTTAAAAGCCCTTTGTAGCACCATAGTGAATACACTTTTGTTTAAACAACTAAGTCTAAACAAGTACTCGTATTAACATAAACACCACTTACTCTGATCGCTTGCCATATAATTATTTGTTTTTTGCCTTTGCGGCCTATTAAATTTTTTTAGAATTATTGCTAAGACAATAGCTGGTCCAATAAAAAAAACCAGGCAACATACTGCCTGGTTCTAGATAATTAAAATTGGGTTTTGTATTAGATCTGAGTTTGCTCAGTAATGTCCATTTGCATTTTCTTAGCTTTGTTTTTCTTTACAACTAAGAACAAACCACCACCAACTACGATTAAAGCTGCACCTAGTGTGATCATTAAATCCTGATTTTCATCAGCAGGTTTCTTAAGCTTTCTAGAGTTTTTACGTCTTGCTCTTTCCGCTCTTCTTTCTGCCGCTGTGTCGTTTTGTGCAACAACTGGTGGCGCAGGAGGAGCTGGAGGTGCAACCACTGGCGGTGCTGGTGGTGCAGGAGGAGCTGGAGGCGCAGGTGCTTGAGCCACTGTTCCTGCCATATTAGCATCCGGCTGATTGATCTGTGGATCTTGCATAGGCGGAACCGGTGGAGCTGGTGGTACCATTGGAGCCGGTTCAGGCTCTGGCATCATTGGCTCTGGCATGGACGGGGCATCGTTCATAGCAAGGTTTTGCATCGGAGCACTTGAACCTTCTGGCCAATAAACTACCTCTGTTCCTTGTAGTACTTCCCCTTTAGATTCAAGAGCCATATTTGTAGCCCAAATCTCTTTCCAAGATCCTGGATCACCTAGTAAATCTTGTGATACGGCACGGATATTTTCACCAGCCGAAACGAAACGTGTCTGTGATGGAATTCCGTTATCTTCATAATAAGTAATAATTTTTGAGCTATCACCTGGGCGATTAGGAGATTCGTAATACAGTTTATCACCTGTTTTGAAACTTCTTGTTAAGTGTGGATTGGATGAATAAATTCTTCCTGTATCCATTGAACCATAAAGCTTCTCCGATACGCTCTCAGGAGTATCCCCTGGACGAATAATATATACAGTGTTTAAGTTTCTTCCCGCTTTTGTAAAAGGAATTGTTTTGATTTTCTTAACCGGCACCCAAGAAGGTTTATCAACCACTTCCTCCATTAATGGCTCAGTCTCACCAAATGTGTCTGGCTCAGAAAAAGTGTCTGCTATGATTGGCGCCTCTTCAACCGGAGCATCCATCATAGGTTCTTCCATTGGCTCTTCAAAAGTTTCCATTGGAGTTTCTTGTGCTACATCCTGACCTTCTTGAAGATCAAGTACGTCTTCTTCAACCGGAGTTTCTTCTGCAACTTCTTCTTCTAAGAATTCATCTTCGAACTCTTCGTCACCAAAATCTTCCTCGGCAAATTCATCAGAGTATTCATCGTCTGCAAACTCGTCTTCTCCAAGATCGTCACCTGATTCTTCAGCAAACTCATCGCTTGATTCTTCTGAAAAATCATCAGCAAACTCTTCGTCTTCGCCGAAGTCAGCTTGAACCTCTTCTTCGCCAAATTCTGCGAATTCATCATCACCGCCTTCAAATGACTCATCCATAAAATCAGCGCTTTCATCAGCGATTTCTTCGGACATTTCAGATGCGGTTGAATCATCGACGTCATCTCCTGAGGAACAAGAGACGTTAAACATCAAAAATAGAGAAAGTAGTAACAGTGCTAAATACTTCATAGAAGCCAATCCTTTGGTGTATATTCCACTACTGATTAATTATTTCACAATCTATTCGGACGTTTAAGTAGATTTATAAGGGATAGTGGCAGAAACCATTCTTTGGTATTAGCAAAATGTACTTTAGCAGGACTTAAGGATAGAACTTTTTAAAGCTGTCACCAAGCTTGATGCCACGTTTTTCAAAATCACCCTTCTTTAGCTCAAGAGCATAGCGCACTGCTTTAGGACTTTGGTATCGCTTAAGACGACTTTCTAAAAGCATACTAGATTCAGGTTCCATATCCTGAATCGAAATTATTTTATAATTATCATCAATGTAAGCGATACTTAGTGGGATGCGAGTGTTCTTCATCCAAAAAGAAAGCCTTTCTCTTTTCGGAAAAACAAACAACATTCCGTCAATGCCTTTAGGTAGCTCGTCAATATTCATCAAGCCATAGGCTGTTTTTTTTGAATCGTCTGCTATTTCAACCACTAGCTTTACCGTATTGATTTCTAAGCTATGTTTTTTAAAATTTGGACGATTAGCATACGCTGGCAGGCCAAAAGATATTAGAAACAAGAAACTATATAGATAATTTTTCGTAAGCCAAACCATAGCGCACTCCTCGCGTTGAGACCAAATAATAATCTGCCGAGAATTTTTCCAATACTTGTAGTAAAATATTTGTCCCCGCAACAATTACGTCTTCTCTACCCTTTTGCATTCCAGGTAGTTTCAACCTTTCTTCGAGGCTCATAGCCGCCAGTTTGTCTCTCCAAATTTGTAAGTCCTCTTTGCTTAGAGAGAAATCATCAATTTTCTCTTTGTCAAAAGAGTCTAACTCTTGAATGATTGCAGCTAAAGTTGTTGGCGTTCCTGCAACAGCAACGAGATAGTTTGGCTTTTTGATTTTCGGTAATTCTCGTAATTTTTGCTGAATCGCTGCTGTCATTTCTAAAATGTCTGCTTCAGAAACTGGATGGGATTTAACATAGTTATCCGTAAAACGAACAGCACCTATATTTAAACTAGTGGCTTTAGTTCTACCCGCTTCTTTTACTAAAAACTCAGTAGAGCCACCACCAACATCAACCACCAAAGAACCTTCTAATTCCTGATCCACAAAGCTGCCTCTGTAGGTTAGCTCTGCTTCTCTCTCACCAGCAATGATCTCAAGTTCTATTCCTAAATCTTTACAAATGCGGAATAGTTCATCTCTGTTTTCAGCATCTCTTGCGGCACTCGTTGCAACAGCATAGATGCGCTCTACATTTAATTCCTTGGCCTTTTCGGCATACTCGCTTAAACACTTCTCTGCTCTTTGTAGAGCCTCTGGATGAAGTCGAGCCTTGCTTTCACTGTATAAGTCTTGCCCCAATCTAACCACTGTACTGGCATCAAAGATTTCTTTAAAACCATTTTGCCCTAGCTCGGCAATAAGACACAAAAACGTGTTCGTTCCTAGGTCAAGACATGCAATTCTCATTAAAAACCTAAGCCTTTAAGAAGCTTCTTTGCATCGTCACTTTTTAAAAGTTTTTTTGCTTCTTGCTCTAATTTCTTTTCTACCTTTTTCTTTTCTTTTTCGATGACCTTCTTACCCGCCTGCTCAGCATAGGCTCCGGTCACCTTCTTCAGCATTTTTTGCCAATCGATTTTGGGAGTACTAACAGGGCCAGTGATCTCTATAGGTAGTTCTGCCCGGCCATCTTTGTAGCGAATCTTTGGTGGTGGATTGTTCAAAGGAGCGATAATACTAGCGAGCATATTGGCTTGCATGTCGAAATTAACAGTACCTCTTCCTATAACAGCAGTTCTGGCTTCTTTTAAATCCATATTAAAACTTGTTAAGCTAAACACTGATTTAGCAATAACAAAGTCACCTTTGAACTCACTAAATTCGTTTCCAATTTTTACTTGAGAAGCCTTATCCTTCGCTCCGTTAATACTAGAAAGTTTCTCCCCGACAATTTTCATTGCCTGTAAACCTGACCAAGTACCATCTTTTAAATTGAAGCCACCTTTTCCTGATAAATACTCGCGAATGTCTGCTTCGGAGGCTCCAGTTCCTGATAACTGAAAGTCCGCCTCCAATAAACCAGTTAAGGATCCCTTTAAGTCTGGAACAAATGCATCTGTGGCATCAACAACGTCCAAACCTGCCACTCTAGCTTTTAATTCATAGTTAGGCTTTTTAGGCTTTATGTTTATATTGGAAACAATTGCAGCCTTACCGCCAAAAAGATCGAGGCTCATTCTTCTTAGATTAAGCTTTAGATCTGCATAATGAATATCCGTAACTAAATTTGAGGCTTTAATTCTCTCATGAACTAAACGATCGACTTTTATATTAGCGTCTAAAACCGTTTCTCTCAAAATTGGAACCTGTTTAAGTTGCTCAATCGGCCCCATTACTAATTGTTGAATTTGTTCATCCGTTAATGCTGGTTGCTCTGCCTTAGCTTCTTCAATTTTTTTCTTTTTTTCCGCTTCAGTCATTGGCGATATGAAGTCGGCACTATTAATGCTTCTACTATACACTCCTAAGTTTATCCTAGGCGCTTCAAATCCCTTAAGCTCACCGTTCATACTTAAAGAACTAGTACCTACATTAAACTGAATGTTTTCGATCTTTAGTTGATCCTTGTTAAGCTTCACTTCTGCTAAAATAGCCTCTAATGGACTCTTGATCCCAGGCACAGAAGCTCTACCATTTTTGATGTTAATTCCGCCGCTATAATCTAAGTTTTCTGAATCACCCTTAATGTTCAAGTTTAAATCTAGAGCACCAGACACTCCAAACTGACCTACCGGTCTCAAAATTTTCTTCCAATTAGCTAGCTCCAAGGAGTTACTAGTTACAGCAAAATCATATTTCAAAGGCTCCAGTGATTTCACAGATCCACTTGTCGTTATTTTAAAATCATTCACAACTAGATTTAAAGCCTCTAACTGTAAGTTGTTTTGATATAGCTTTGACTGAAGCTCTAATTTTAATGGAACGGATTTAGACTTCGACAACAAACCGGCAACCTGCGTGTCTAAGCCGGTAAGATCTACTTCTAGATCCAAACTAATGTCATTAAACGATGTATCACCCCATTCAATATATGATTTCCCTAACACTTCAATATTACCTTGTAAGGAAACATCCGCATTAGGTTTTAAATCTAAATCTGTTTCAATTTTCAAATCGATGTCTTTTGAAAAACCTAGATTTTCTAGAGATAAATTAAAATCCTCAACATTGGTATTGAAGCCAGTTTGTTGATCTCTGTAGCTAACCTTTGCACTTTTAATGATTAAGTCAATGTCTACTCGGTCTAATATTCCTAGCTTTGGACCTTTTGATTCTTCAGTGGCCGAGTTTGAACTTTCTTTTTCATCAGCCTTAGCTTGCTGTTTTATTAGATTGGCAAAGTTAAACTCACCTTGCTTATTTTTAGAAATAATAATACTTGGGCCCGTTAACTCCAAAGCTCCAGAAAAACCGCCTTTTAAAATTTCAATAAAGGGAATGGATAGCTGGGCTCTATCAGTACTTACAATAACTTCTTTATCAGTACTAAGTTTTATGCCCTCAATATCAACGTAAACTCCGCCCAACAAACTTAGGCTAAGCTTTCCAACTTCGAGTTTCCCGTTTAAACTTTCTTTTGCAACTTTTTCGATCTCTGGGCGAACTTTTTTATCTATGTCATAAAAAAGTGGAAAACTAACTAGTCCTGCGATCACAACTATAAAAAAGACTACTAGAGCAACAATAAGTTTTTTCATATCTTTCTCCTCGACTATTTCGAGAGTTTTTCTTTTAACAATTCACTAACTAAATCTGGGTTTGCCTTACCTTTAGATAAACGCATGGTTTGCCCTAAGAAAAAATTGAAAACTTTTTCTTTACCAGAACGGTACTGCTCAACCTGTTCTGGATTGGATTCTATCACTTGGTCAATAAACTTGGCAACGGAGTTTGGATCATCATCCTGCACTAGACCTTTGGCTTCTACAATGTCCTTAGCTGGTTTACCGGTAGAAATCATTTCTTCAAAAACAAGCTTAGCAATTTTGGCGTTAATCTTTTTTGCACTCAACAAAACCAATAAATCTGACAAGTCCTGCGCAGACACTGAAAAGTCTTTGATATCTATTTTTAACTCTTTTAAGACTCTCATTAATTCCGTGGAGATCCAATTTGCAGAAAGCTTTGGCTCTTTTGTTTTTATCGCCACTTCTTCAAAGTATTCTGCCATCTCTCGTTGTTGTACTAAAAGAAGAGCGTCTTGTTCGGTGATTCCATACTCGAGTTTAAAACGTTCCGCTTTATCAAATGCTAATTCGACCTGCTTAGCTTTCAAAACACTTAACATCTCATCAGGCACGACAAGGTTCATTAAATCAGGCTCAGGAAAATAACGGTAGTCATGAGCATCTTCCTTTGTTCGCATAGAGTAGGTTTTGTTTTTGTCAGCATCATAAAGCCGGGTTTCCTGAACAATTTGATCTTGGTCCCCGTTGTCATACAAATCTGTCTGGCGACTAACTTCGTAAGCGATCGCTTTTTCAATAAACCGAAAGGAGTTTATGTTTTTCAACTCAACCTTAGTTCCAAAATCCTCTTGTCCTTTTGGACGAATGCTTACATTGCAATCTGCTCGCATACTGCCTTCTTCTAAGTTTCCATCACAAACACCTAAATACTGAACTACCGACCTTAGAGTCCTAACATATTCTGCGGCTTCACTAGGACTACGCATATCTGGTTCTGAAACAATTTCTAATAAAGGAACACAGGTTCTATTAAAATTTATTAGAGAATAAGTTCCATGATGGGAGCTTTTCCCAGCATCTTCCTCGATGTGGGCTCTGGTAATACCAATTCGCTTCACCGATCCATCAGTCTGTCTTACATCCAAATAGCCTTCTTCACAGATTGGTAAATCGTATTGAGATATTTGGTAAGCTTTTGGCGAGTCAGGATAAAAATAATTTTTCCTAGAAAACTGAGAATTCTGATTAATTCTACAGTTTAAAGCCAAGCCCGTTCGACTTGCTAGCTCAATCACTTTTTTATTCATAACCGGTAAAGCGCCTGGCATTCCCGTACACACCGGGCATATGTTGTTGTTATCGGAAGAGGAAAACTCAGTAGAACAAGCACAAAATAATTTTGTTTTTGTGTTTAGCTGCACATGAACTTCAATACCAATTACAGTTTCATAACGACTAGAAGACATTGGGTTGTTCTCCCTTGTGTATTTTTTTTGATTGTAGTAGTTCAGCAAAAGAAAGCATTTCACTCTCACCAAAGGCCTTAGCTATTAACTGTGCGCCGATTGGCATCTTGTTGCCAGAAAAACCAATTGGAACGCTCATAGCAGGCAGCCCAGCAAGATTCGTCGAGATCGTTAATATGTCATTCAAATACATTTGCAAAGGATCTGAAACTCTTTCACCTATTTTAAAAGCCGTGTCTGTGGTAACAGGTGAAAGGATTAAATCATTGGTTTCAAAAACTTTTAAAAATTCTTTTTGTAATTTTGCGCGTAGTTTACAGGCCTTCTCAAAATAAGCATCATAGTAACCACTGGATAATGCATAAGTCCCTAACATTAGCCTTCGCTTAACCTCTGGTCCAAATGCTTCGCTTCTAGATTTAACATATAAACTCTCTAAGTTGCTTACTTCATTCGTTCGATGACCATATCGAACACCATCATACCTGGCTAAGTTACTAGAAGCTTCAGAACAGGCGATCAAGTAGTAAGTTGAAATTGCATATTCCGTTAAAGGAAGATCAACTTCATTAAATTTATGTCCATCTTCTTTCAAGCTTTCTATTGCTAACTGAAGTTTTTCTCTCACTTCAGCCGACAATGCTTCTGAAAAGTATTGTTTGGGAAGAGCTATGTTTAATTTTTTAGAACCCAAGTTTGCTTTGGAATACTCGGCAACGGGTTGCTCCACCGAGCTAGAATCCATTTCATCAGAGCCGGAAATCACTTCCAAAACCAAAGCACAATCTTCTACATAACTTGCCATCGGTCCAACTTGATCAAGGCTAGAAGCAAAAGCAATAACGCCGTATCGACTTACTCGCCCATAAGTTGGTTTAAGACCTACGATTCCACAAAAATTTGCCGGCTGACGGATTGAGCCTCCAGTGTCTGTGCCAATGGCCACAGGACACATTCTCGCAGCAACGGCCGCAGCCGAGCCACCGCTGCTACCCCCTGGTACATAGTCTTCATTCCATGGGTTTTTAACATTTCCAAAATAAGAGGTTTCATTTGAAGATCCCATTGCAAACTCATCTAAATTTGTCTTTCCCAGGATCACCGCATCTTCAGCCAATAATTTATCAACCACCGTTGAAGAGTATGGGGATTTAAAATTGGCCAACATCTTTGAAGCAGCTGTAGTTATCTGGTCCTTTACACATAGCAAATCTTTTACACCTATAGGCAGACCAGCAAGCTTTCCTACTGGCTCGCCCATTGATATTTTTTTATCAATAAGCTTTGCTTGTTCTACACAATCAGAATCTATAGATATAAAAGCATTTAACTTGGGGTTTAGCTCATTAGCTCTTTTTAAGAAAAACTCTGTCACCTCAAGAGCCGAGATCTTCTTTGTCTTGATTGCATCAATAATTTCTGAAGCTTTCGCATCAATTAATGAAATAGACATTAGCTAACCACCGGTGGAACTTTAAACAACTGGCCTGAGCTCTCTGGAGCGTTTTCAATGATTTTATTTCTATCATTAAACTCACGCAGCACATCTTCTCTCAATTTCTGGGAAATGGGGTTTGGCGTGTACAAACATTTTTCCTCTGAAGTATCAACTTCTTCTAATTTCTTAAAATGACCCAAGATACCTGTTAACTGTTCAGAGAAATTCTTTGCCTCATCCTCTGAAAGCTCCAGTTTGGCTAAATTTGCAATGTGTTGCACAGTTTTTAAATCAATCATAAATGCACCTTAAAGAACTAAGCGACTTGAAATCCATAAATCGCTGGAATAGCATTAAAATTTATCAAAGAACCCTATTTTTTCAACAACAAAGCTTCTTTTTGTTTGGCAATATAGATAGAAGTACAGCTTTGAAGTTGACCCCAATAAGTTGGGAAACTAAATTCTTCCCATGTCGAAAAAAACTTCTATTGAAAATCAAATTGAAAGTCTTCGTGAGGAAATCAGAAAACACGATCATAGCTACTACGTACTTGATAAACCACTAATAGCGGATCGTGAGTATGATAAGCTTTACAAGGACTTACAAAAACTAGAGAGCGAAAACCCAGAATTTTTTTCTGCCAACTCTCCCACCCAAAGAGTTGCTGGCCAGCCAAAAGAAGGTTTTTCAAAATTAGAACATAGAATCCCCATGTTAAGCCTACAAAATTCCTATGACAAAAATGACATAAGCGAATTCTATAAGCGTTTAAAAAAGTTTTTACAAACAGAAGAGGATGTAGAGCTTTTCTGCGAACTTAAGTTTGATGGACTTGCTATGGAACTTGTTTATGAAAACTCCTCGCTTCATGCGGCTATCACTCGTGGAGACGGAATCATCGGAGAGGATGTACTTGCAAATATGAAGACTCTGAAACAGATTCCTCTTCAACTAAACCAAAAAGACATTCCTGTCTTTGAGGCTCGCGGTGAAGTTGTGATGGAGAAGTCGGCGTTTTTGGAGTTAAATAATTATCAAGAAGAAGAAGGCCTAAACACTTTCGCTAACCCAAGAAATGCTGCCGCAGGAAGCATTCGCCAACTAGATCCTCGGGTGACCGCTAGTCGCAAACTTAGCATGTTCTGCTATGCAACAGGAGTTGTAGAAGGTATCAACTTTGAGTCCCAATCTGAATTACCAAAACTTTTTAACGACCTAGGTCTTAAAGCGATGCAAGTTGGTGATTTTAAGAGCTTTTATAAAGACTTGAATCAGTTTACTGAAAAGACAGAGGCACAGAAAAAAAAGTTAATTGAAAAATGGAAAAACCAACTAAGCTTTGTTTGTAAAAACGATGAAGAGGCTATCCAATACTATGAAATAATCCAAAACATTCGCCACGAGCTAAATTTTGATATCGATGGCATTGTAATCAAGACCAACTCCATTGCCCTTCAAGAAGAATTAGGCTTTATTGCACGAAGCCCTCGATGGGCAAGTTCGGCAAAGTTTGAGCCAGAACAAGCTGAGACAATAATAGAAAAAATCCAAATCCAAGTGGGCAGAACTGGCGCCTTAACCCCTGTAGCAATCATGAAGCCAGTGATTGTTGGTGGGGTTACTGTTAGTAACGCCACCTTACATAACCAAGATGAAATTGATCGAAAAGACGTTCGAGTAAATGACAGTGTAATAATCCAAAGAGCCGGAGATGTTATTCCCGAAGTCGTTAAGGTACTTAAAGACAAGCGTCCAAAGGATTCCGTCCCCTTCTTGCTCCCAGAAAACTGTCCCGTCTGCGATACTCCTGCCAAAAAAGATGAAGGAGAAGCCGTTCTTCGTTGCCCTAATCCTGCCTGCCAGGCAAGGGTGCAAGAAAACTTAAAACACTTCGTCTCCCGCAAGGCTATGAATATAGATAAACTGGGCGACAAGATCATCGAGCAATTGATTGATTCAGGATTAGTTTCAAAGTTTTCTGACATTTATAAACTTGAGTCTGAAAAACTCCTACAGCTAGAGCGCCAAGGAAAGAAATCGGTCGATAATCTCCTTAGCTCGATTGAGAAAAGTAAAAAAACAGAGCTAGGACGATTTATTTATTCGCTAGGAATTCGCTTTGTTGGCGAACAAACAGCAAAAAGTTTAGCGCAAAACTTTGGAAGCATGGAGGCCTTATTATCGGCCAGTGAGGATGAGTTAATGGCCATCGATGACATCGGACCAAAAGTTGCCCAGTCGGTAATTGAGGCGATCCATCAAGATAATTTTGTTTCTGAAGTTAGAGAGCTTATCAGTGTTGGTATTCAATTTAAAGAGATCAAAGAAAAGTCTTCAGAGAAGTTTGCGGGTTTAACTTTTGTTATAACCGGAACTCTATCTGTGCCAAGAAATCAAATCAAAAGCTTTATCGAAGACAATGGTGGCAAGGTAACAGGATCAGTTTCTAAAAAAACATCCTATTTGGTTCTTGGTGAAGATGCCGGAAGTAAGCTAGCGAAGGCAACTGAGCTTGGCGTGCCAAGCCTGTCTTGGGATGAGCTTCAAAATCTCCAATAAAAAAAGCCTAGGATAAACCTAGGCTTCGTAACTCGATCTTTATTTAAATCTTATAAATGATCCGTAACGATATCACGAGCCATTACAGTTTTACGACCGTCAGCTTTAGCGTTTTCAATTCCACGCTTGCAAAGAGCCTCAACTGCTTGAGATAAAGAGTCGATAGTTTCAGATGCAGTATTACACTGTCCGTTTTCTTTAATGTATTTTTTAACTTTACTAGTTACTACTAAAACATCAGCCATATTAATCCTCCCGGTATGTTCAAGTTCCAAAAAAACTTGGCTCCATTATTAAAGCCTTTGCCGCCCCGTGATTGCAAGTCGAAATTTATTTTCGTTAAAAAGGTCCTAAATTAGTAATTTCTTGTTGAATTACAAATGCTTATCTGTACAAGTTAAACTAAGTTGTTAAATTGAAATTAAAAATAATTGTGTTTCATCTCTAAAATATCGACCTCTGGCCTAATCCCTATGCAGTTTTTAGGCCTCTTTCTAAAAAGGCTGTGCTAACCTATTATGCAAATGACAGATTCAGAATCAAATATGGAAGCAAAGGACAAGGAAGACATAGCTCTATTTACAGCTGTGATTAGCGACCTACATTTGTGCGAAGCCGAACCAATCGACCCCAATAGACCTCTTTGGAAAAAGTTTAAAACCAAAGAGTTTTTCTTCGATGATGTTTTCGTAAATTTTTTAAAGGAAATAGAACAGCGAGCAAGTCGTCGTGCTGCTAAACTAAATAAAGACTTTCAAATCGAATTAATTCTAAACGGAGATATCTTCGACTATGACTCCGTTACGCGCTTACCTGAAGACCCCATCTACAAAGTAAGTTGGTTAGAAAAACGACGTGGACTTTTTCCTGAAGAAGAAAAAAGTTTATATAAAACTGAAGTGATAATGAAAGACCACAATGTATTTTTTGAAGCCTTATCCAACTTTATAAAAAGTGGGCATAAAGTAGTTTTCGTCGCTGGTAATCACGACGTTGAATTTCTATACCCGAAAGTACAAGAAAAAATCGTTGAGCTTCTAGAGCTTCCTGATGAAGCCAAGAGCTTAGTGCGCTTTTGTAGTTGGTTTTACATTTCTAACAAAGACACCTTGATTGAACATGGTCACCAATACGACCCTTATTGTGTCGTCCAAAACCCTATCCACCCCTTGATTCGACTTTTTAATCGCGTAGAGCTTCGACTGCCCTTCGGAAACTTGGCTTCTAGATATATGGTTAACGGAATGGGATATTTCAATCCACATGTTGATTCCAATTACATTATGACTATTAAAGAGTATGTGAGTTTCTTTTTACGATATATGCTACGCACGCAACCTCTTTTAATGCTTACCTGGCTTTGGTCTGCTAGTGCTACTTTTTTAAAATCTTTCGCAGATCGATTATTGCCTGCCATGAAGGACCCTTTAACTACAGAAACAAAAATCGAAGAAATCGCCAATCTAAGTAACGCTAGTCCAAGAATGGTTAGAGAGCTTAATGAAATCAAAGTTCATCCGGCAAGCTCCAGCCCTATTTTAATTGCGAGAGAACTTTGGCTGGACAGAGCTTTTTTAATTCTATTTTTCTTTCTGGTCATCATTCAGATTTTTGCCTTTATCAAATTATCTTTTGATATAAGTTTTTTCTGGATGTTAATTCCGATGGCCATCTTTATTCCATTTTTCATGTTCTACACCAACTCACTTCGCAGTGCTGTTCACGAATTTAAAGAACCGCAGGAAAGAATTTTGAACCTTTCTTCCTACATTTGCAAGGTTGATAGAATTGTTTATGGTCACACTCATATCGTACGTCATGAATACATTGGCCTGATTGAGCACCTTAATCCAGGAACATGGTCCCCTGCTTTCTTGGACGTTGAATGCACAAAAGAATATTCCAAAAGGTTATATGTTTGGATTGAACCTCAAGAGGACAAAGAACATAGAGAAGCGAAGCTAATTGAAGTAAAAAAATAAATCCAGGCCGAGAAAGTGCTCTCTCCCCTATTTCCAAGACTCAATTGGGCTTTTTCGGCCACAAAAAACGATTTTTTCAAGCCTCCTAGACCTTATAAAAAGTGCGAAAACCCCAAACAAAACAGCAACTTAATAAGCTGTGTAGATAGTTACACAATTTTTCCACCAATCTTAGACCATTCCAGCGAAAAAATGGCTAATATGGTTTTCATTGGGAAACAAAAAGGCTTCCGAGTAAGCCTATTAAATCGGTCATGGATTTTAAGGAGTCAGTGATGGGTGTTGAAAATACCAGAAAAATTTTGCCAGAAGACAAGACTCTTGAAAAAGAAGAGTTTTTTTTCAAGGGGATTGTCCTGGACAAAACTAAAAGTAAGAAACCAAATAAAGTTGAACAGATCAATAGTGATGTAAAAGAAACTACGATCAAAGACATTGATTTAAACAGTAAGTAAAACAACGATCCAATTTCAAATTTTTGTATTTTGGATCTTTATATATGCCTCACAGTGAACGGGAGGCGCAACCCAAGCGCCTCCCAAGAATTTTTGGAAATTAATTTTATGAAAAACTTTATTTTTTGCTTTCTAATTTTTATCGGACTCGATCTAATCTGGTTTCAGGTTTTTATGAAAAGCTTTGCCACAGAGCAATTAGGCTTTCACCTGCAAACAAGTCCTGATGGTAGTCTGCAAGCAAATGTTCTTGCTGCCGTACTCGCCTACCTCTGTATGACAGTTTTGTTTCACTTTTTTATGGCACCAACTATCAAAGAGCTTTCAACGCAAAAAGCTCTTTTAAGCGCCGCCATTTTTGGTCTAATGATCTTTGGCGTATTTGATTTAACAAATTTAGCATTACTAAAAAGCTACCCTATAAAATTCGTAGTCGTAGATATGCTTTGGGGATTTTTTCTATTTCCTAGCACCTACTACATTTTAAAGTTAATAGGAACTAAGTCATGAAAACCGCTATTGTAACCGGCTGTGCCGGACTAATTGGAAAAAAAATCGTCGAAGACTTTCTTGCTAAGGATTGGAAGGTCATAGGAATTGACATACAGGATTGTGATTTAGAAAAAGAAAATTTTGAATTTAAATATTGTGACCTTCGAGAAGAAGATCAAATCGAAGATATTTTTAGGCAGACCCCCCGCCTAGATCTTTTAGTAAACTGCGCAGCCAAAACAGATCAACCAAGGATTCCCCTCGAAAAACTTTCCTTGGATGAATGGAACTTTGGCTTAAGCATAAATCTGACATCTTATTTTCTATGCGCTAAACACGCATGCCCCCTACTTAAGAAAACTAGTGGAAGTATAATTAACATCTCATCCACTCGTGCCTTTATGTCAGAAGAAAATACGTTTATATATACCAGCGCCAAAGGTGCGATTCAGTCATTAACACACTCTTTAGCCGTGAGCCTTTCCCCTCACATAAGAGTAAATTCAATTAGCCCTGGTTGGATCGATGATGAATCTGCTGAGCACACAGAGGAAGAAAAGAATTTTCACCTCTCTGGTCGCGTTGGTAAACCCTCAGATATTAGTTCTTTGTGTTTGTATTTAGCATCAGACAAATCCCACTTTTTAAACGGTGAAAACATCACCGTGGATGGTGGCGTTACAAAAAAGATGGTCTATCCCTAAATCATCGATCCAAGCTCTGGATTATTGACCATCTGTAACAAAGAATACTTCCTTCAATCATTCATTGCCCGGCAACTTCGATGCTAAGTTGCCGGGTGTCTTTTTAAAAAACGATCCCTTCGTATCATTTTGATACAACATGGCTTTGACAGCCTTCGCCCCAAAACGTCATCTATAGAAAATCCATTGATGCCATCGAGCTCAGATGCCTTTTACTTTGATTTGACCGAACTTTGCTGGTCCATTCATTGCAATTTAAAGGGCTATGAAAGCAAATAAGAACAAAAAAATCAAAAATTCCAATAAGTTAGAAGATCTCTCGCTTGCATGTCGTCTTTTTGTATACATCCTTGTTGTTGCCAGCCTTCATTTCAACCAAAGTCACCTACAAAGCCTCATGATCTCTTTTTTCCCTAAAATGAGCGGGCAGAGTATTTCTATAAAACAAGCAAGAGTTCATAATCCAGATTTAGAGCTAGACCTATTAAAAGAAAGACTAAAACTTGAAAGTCTAAAATCTCGAAATGACTTTTATGAGTTTGATAAAAAAATCGCAATGGACGATTTTTTTAATAAAATTCATAAAGACTTTAAGGTTTCAAAAGACATGAAAAACCGAGTGTCTTTTTGGTTTGATGTCTATGCCAAATATGACCAAAACCAACATATCATTCATCATGCTAAATACCCTTGGATCGTTTTTGATGTTGTTGATATTAGTTCTATTAAAAATAATATGAAGCTACATCGCTGGACACGATACCATAGAGCAAATGATCTGGTTAAAAACCGAAGAAAGCAAATTCGTAAGACTTATAAAAAGCTTAGTAAATTAAAAAGATTCGACCGATTGAATTCCGAGGAATTACGTCTCTTAAAGTTATTAAGATCTACACCGGGTAAATTTCGTGATCGCCTTAGACTTGCTGCTAAAAATGTTCGCTCTCAAACTGGACAAAGAAACTTCTTTGAAGAAGGTTTAGATCGCTACTCACAATGGATTCATGAAATAGAAAACACTTTTAAAAAACATAGGCTTCCCCTTGAACTAACGAGGATTCCCTTTGTTGAGAGCAGTTACAATCCTGAGGCCACCTCTAAGGTTGGTGCTAGTGGTGTGTGGCAGTTAATGCCAAGTATAGGTAAAAAGTTTTTAAGAGTGAATGATAAGATCGACGAAAGAAATGATCCAATTTTGTCTGCCAAAGCTGCCGCTAAACTTTTTAAAGAGAACAAGATGATCTTGAGAAAATGGCCTCTAGCAGTGACAGCTTATAATACTGGTCCCGGCCTAGTTAAGCGCGCTATGAGGAAAACCAGAACGGATAAGATTCATCATCACATCGATAAATTTCACGCCGGAGCTTTTGGATTTGCAGCAAAAAACTTTTATGCTTCCTTTTTGGCGGCACTGCATGTTGAAAAATACCAGGATCGCTTTTTCAAGATTAGAAAGTTAGAAAAGCAAATTTCAAAGCTGGAAGCTTCTAATTCTCAATCACTGAAATATAACCAGGAGATGCTATAAACAATTGGCTTGTAATCAAACCTAAGCTTGAACTTTGAAGGCTATGAAGACCTGGGGCAATGCCTTGAACAAACACCAATGAGTAGCTTAGCATCTGAGTTTCATTAAAAATTTGCTCTAAACTGCCTTGAGCATTTAGACCATAAACACTCTGCCTTTCAAAAGAAATTTTCCTATGGTTCAACTCTAAAGAATCAACGGCACTACTTGTGTAAAAAGCTAGTATCGGCAGACTTGGATCTAATTTTTCTTCGAAAAGAGACTTTTTAAATGCTGGTAAAAACTTAGAATAGACTTGTTCTTCTCGATTCACAAAATGAAATCTATGCGGAAGATAGTTTAAACCTGGCCAATACTCCACTTGGTGAAAGGCCTTATTTTTTAAGTAGGTGTATTTTACTTTATCCTGTGCGCCAACTTGGTACTTATCTTCTAGTCCTAAAATTTGAAAAGAACTCCTTAGACTTTCACCAGATGCATAGTCGGCAACTTGCAACTGCAGACTCTTTTTCTCTGCCATAGAAAAATCTACTTTGGTTACTGCCTGAGGCTCTGTATATGCAGTCATTGATACCAGGGTATTATTTCTTTCTATTCTAACTTGATGGTTGTCTGCACTCACATTAACAAACAAAAACATTCCTGATCTTGAGCTTTGTTCTAAAGCCATATCTGGAATCATAAAGTCATTTAAGTAAATGGGTCCTACCGCATTTTTATCCGTAATTTGAGCGACAAAACCAGAACTGTCTTTTAAATTTGAAATCCTACCAAATACATAAGATAGCTGGGGATCAACATATTGACCTTGGCTTTTTAAAAGCTCCTCAATCTCTGCAACATAGCTTTTATTCAAAAGCTCCACTCGATTCGATCTACCTGCCTGCAAAATTTGAATCTGCTTTAAACCATCTGAAGACTCTAGAGAAGTAACAAAATTGGAATGCCTCGAATAACTTTCGTCGATATAAACCGACTCTAAAATCTTTACTTCATTCCGGCCATCAATCAGCATTTTTACAGTTTCATTTTCCATCACACCACTTAAGAGTAGTTCAAAGCCCCAACTCAGCGGCTTTAATTCAATCTCAAGCTCTATGTCATTTAAACTGTTTTTTAATTCTTTGTAGCTATGGGCCAGCAGCCTTCCTGCAGCATCTTTGTATCTTGTAATTAGGCCGATAACACCTTTTGTGATATGTACTGGAAAATCAGGGTCATCCAAACTAAGATCTACACTAGTTTCCCTTCCATCTTCATAAATCAACGAAACATCTACTTTGGAACTAGGGCCGAGATAAGCTAAGCCTTCTAAAAATCTTAATTTTGCTCTTATTAAATAATCATTAACCACATCAGAGAGCCCCGAGCTGATTAAGTCTAAACTCTCAAAGTCGTAGCCACTGGTTTTAAAAACTTGTTCTGGTTTTCTTTGGGAGAACATATAGTCTGAGGCTGTTAGACTTAAGACACTCTCTCTTTGGTTGGGATCGACTTTCCCTAAATTAACTGACGCCAAGACCTGAGAGCCTTCGTTTTGCCCAGTCTTGCTTGAGGCATCAGATTCCTTATTGCTTGATGCCTTCAGTGAGTTTTGTTTTTGATTTACCTTTACATTTCCTGCGCTTAGCTGTGAGGAAGTCTTGGAAGTGTTATAACTAACACTAAGCACTCTCTTAGTTTCAGCCCCCACTTTTAGCTCGTTAACTCGCGCTTCAATCTCTTGAACAACGGGATCTTTCATTGGAGTTTCTTCTTTAAGAGCATAAAGCTCTTCAAGAGCCAAAGAATTTAAGCGGTTAAACATTCCGTGGTTTTGGGTAAAGCCAAGCTGATTGATGAATGATTTTTTTTCTTCAGCAATAACTTTTCTTTCCCATTGATTCATATCAATGTCAGTCTTAGCCAAGGCTTCGGTAGACTCACTTTCCATTAATTTCTTTGCATCCGCTTTTGAAATCCGTAAAGCCGATGCATTTTCATCAATGTATTTGTATTTACCTAGAATGTAATCCTCTTTACTAAGACGAATCCCTTCTTTTAAATTGATTATTTGCGGTCTAACATACTTTTCATCAGGTATAAGTTGGGTCGTTGCGATCGTATTAATTTCGTCAAACTCACTAATATCAACTTTAAAGTCTTCTAGCTTTGCGTCCCTTAAAGCTGCTAAGAGAATAGAAGACTTAGGAATTTGTACCTGTAATGCTTCTTGAATGTAAATGTGGTTGGTCTTACCAGAGCGTTCAGAATTAAAAAAGGCAAAACAAAAGACTAAAATACTTAACAAGTATTTTTTCGATGCCTCTTTTTTATAAAGGTGTCGATTGTAATGACTAAATCGCATCCTTGCCTTTAATCACGCATCTTCATGATGCGTTTAAATCTATATTAATAAAATTCTTTTAGCTCGGTATAAACAGAACCAAAGAAAGCTAAAGCTCTAGTAATATTGTATACTTAGAATGGGCGAAAATCATCAATAAGGTCAGCACCCTCATGACGTTGGACTAGCCTTTTTTTGATTTTTTCATGGAGGGATTTTGCAAACTCAACATTTTCCCCTGTTGGGTAGTATTTGGTAAGTCCTAGTTCCTCAGTTTTTACTGAGATTTCCACAGTGTATGGCCTAGTAACGCCAAGTATTACGACTTTAGCCCACGCTCTTTCCAACAATTTTCCATTTTTGGTTTTTCCAGGGCGTTTGGCGAATCTTCCGGGCAACTGAAATGCTTCGAAATACATTTCTCTACCATTGGGACTTGTAGACTCTAATTCAGACGGAACTACATCGAGAATAATTCTCTTTAAAAGATCCAAGCTATAAGGAAGGGGCTCCGATTTAATCCCTGTCGAAGAACAAGAAATAAGAGCCCCAGTCATAAAAGTTAAAACAACTTTTAACATAAATTATTTTGGTACTTTTTCTGCATCCGCTAAGAATTTAGCAATTCCAGCATCTGTTAATGGGTGGTTTCCTAAACCTTTCATTACGCTGTAAGGAATAGTTACTACATCAGCCGCTAATAAAGCAGAATCCAAAACATGAGTTGGGTTACGAACACTGGCAACCAAAACTTGTGTTTGAAAATCGTAGTTTCTGTAGATTTGAACCATTTGCTCAATAAGGTCTAAACCAATATTTCCGATATCGTCTAAACGACCAACAAACGGAGAAACATAAGTAGCACCAGCTTTAGCTACTAACAATGCTTGAAGTGGAGAGAAACAAAGAGTTACGTTTGTTTTAATTCCATCTGCAGCAAAACGACGAGTAGCAATTAAACCGTCTTCACACATTGGGATCTTAACGATAACGTTGTCAGCGATTTTAGCTAACTCAAGACCTTCTTTGTACATTTGCTCAGCTTCAAGGCTAATTACCTCAGCGTGAACCGGGCCACTAACTTCAGAACAAATTTCTTTGATTACTTCTGCGTTAGACTTTCCAACTTTTGCGATTAAACTAGGGTTTGTAGTAACACCATCAACCCAACCACGTTTGTTTGCTTCTCTGATTTCATTAATATCAGCTGTATCGATAAAAAACTTCATATTGTCTCCTTAAAGTATTCGAACAAAATCTAATTACCAGCACTTGGGCTTTGAAGCAGCTCTTTACCCTGTGCAAAAAAATAATCTGCTACTTTTATCTTTCGATTACGAGCAATTATCTCCAAGCTTTCCTCTAAAATAGGGTGCTCATATTTTGGCCAAAGCTCTGCACTTGCTAAAACCCAATCAGGCCTCTCGAGCCACTTTGGGTTTGGTAAATTTATATTTGGTAACATAAACACATTGTCAGAAAAGAACAGTAGATAAAGGTGTATGCTGCCATGCGCAAGTAGCTCATTGAAGGTCTTTTGCTTAGTTTCCAGTCTTTTTAAAAACTCAATTGCATCTAAATCGCTTTGCACGGAAAAGGCCACACTAATGCTTTTAGCGGCAGCAAGCTTTACACTTTTCGTGGAGCGCCTTGATACATCAAATTCACTCACCTCATAAATTGAAGATATAGACATCAGCTCAAATTCACTATCAATCCAAGAGGTGATTTCCTTTAAGACCTCAGTATCACTAATCTCTTTAGCTTCCGCTGCAAGCATTAACTTTTGCACAACCAATCCCTCTACTTAAAACATATCATCCATGGAGTAGAAACCTTTGTCTTTAGCCTGCATCCAAAGCGCGGCTTTCAATGCGCCTTTCGCAAAGACCTCTCTGTTGTAAGCTCGATGTGTTATTTGGATTTCTTCTTCCGGGCTCATTGCATACAACTCATGAACTCCGAAAACGCCACCACCACGCATATCAGTTACAGGAACTTCTTTACCCACCACATCTTCTGTGGCTTTTTGTAAATACTTAGCCGTTCCACTTGGGCGATCAAGTTTATGAATATGATGAGCTTCGTGAAGGTGATAGTCCCAGTCCTTTGCTGCATTTAAACTCTTTAGCATATGCTTAAAAATAGCCACACCTAAGCTCATATTCGGAGACCAAAAAACAGCATTTTCTTCAGAATATTTTTTTAGATCCTCAATTTGACTATTACTGTAGCCAGTAACTCCAGATACTAGCTTTAAAGAATGCTCCCTGCAAAAAGCTAATACACTAGGAGTAGCCTCTGGCAAACTAAAATCAATCAAGATTTTACAATCTTTAGAAAGCTCTTTTACTTCAGAAATATTTCTTCCTAGTTCACTTACGCATTCTGCCCCGAAGGCTTCTTGGTTTTTAACAATTGCCTGCCCCATGCGTCCACGAGCACCCATTAATGCATATTCAAACTTCATCTATAAAACTCCAAGTTTTTTAAGCTCTGATTTAAGAATTTCTGAATGCCCAGAGGTACATGCCACCAAAGGCAGTCTTACTTCAGCAGTTTCTAAGATATTCATATGCTTCAGACTCTCTTTAACAGGAACGGGATTAGGCTCTGCAAAAAGTTGATCACAAAAAGCCATGTACTTTTCGAATTCTTGCAGACAAGATCGATCCCCTTCTTTTGCTTGCTTCGTCCAGCTAACAAATTCTTTTGGAATCACATGGCTAATCACACTTATCACCCCAGTACAGCCAGAAAAAATTGACTCTAGGTAGGTACCATCATCCCCCGACAATAAGGCAAAATCATCAGAGGTTTTATCTTTATATTGTTCGAACAAATCTGGTTTTCCACTCGCCTCTTTTATTCCTACTATGTTTTCGATCTTTGATAACTCAACAACAGTTTCCACCGCTAAAGAAGTAATGGTTCTTCCCGGAACATTGTAGAGTAAAATTGGTAGCTTAGTAGACTGAGCGATTTTACTGAAGTGCTGCTTTAAACCTTCTTGGGTGGGTTTGTTATAGTAAGGTACGACAGATAAAATCCCATCTGGGTTTAAGGACTCAGCTTTTTTTAAATTTTGAATCACTTTGTCTGTTGCATTTCCACCTACTCCTAAAACAATTTTCATCTCAGGCTTAAGCTCACGAGTAACGCGCACCTGCTCTTCGATTTCACTCCACTCTAGGGTTGGGCTTTCACCAGTAGTACCGTTAATCACAATAGCCGTCACACCATTGTCCCACTGAAAATTTAAAAGCTTTTTAAAGCTATCTAAGTCTAGTTGATTCTCTTTAAACGGACTCACAATCGCAGTCATAACTGTATTAAAATTCATTTTAATCTACCTTTCCTTCAAAAATTATTTCAGCATCTCCAATCAAGTAAACACTGTCATTTGTCTTGCGAATATTCACCTGACCACCTGGAAGTTGAAGGCGAATACTATCGCCCAAATCAGAATGTCTTTTTAGAATATCAAGGCCACATGCTGCCGCACCCGTTCCACAAGCAAGAGTGAAATCTTCAACTCCCCTCTCAAAACTAACTGCGAAAAACTGGTCTTGTTTTTTATACCACAAACTTACATTTGCCCCTTTGTCGTTTAGGCAATTTGGAAATCGATTTTCTCTACAGAATTCTTTGATGGCTTCATCTTTAATGTCGAATTTTTTTTCAAAAACATAATGCGGAACTCCCGTGTTCCACACATTTCCTTGAGATTCCTCTGCCACAAATTGGCAAATTGGCATTTTTACTGAATAGAGCTGATTTACCACTTCAATTTCAGTTATACCGCCACCTGTGGTCAAATTTACTGGTGATTTACCGCCAAGTTTTTCAATAAACAATTTTGCAACAGCTCTACTAGCATTTCCACACATTTCCGCCGTTGAACCATCGGAGTTATAAAAGTCCCAGTGTAAATCATTGTCAGATTTTTTATCTAAAACTAAAAAGCCATCTGCACCGATAGAGAGCTTTCTTTCGCAAAGTTTTTTTGCGTAGTCTGCGCGTCGGCTTTTATCTGGAGCTTCGCCCTCTAGCATAACAATAAAATCATTGCCCGAGGCTTGTACCTTATAAAATTTCATTTCTTTTTCTTCTTTTCGTCTTTTTTATCTTCTAGGTAATCCAAAACTTCTAAAGAACCTGGGTCTATCGTTTGATTGTCTTCCAATAGCCAAGCTTTTGGCTGAGGTTTACCGCGTCCAATTTCAGCTTGAACCCCAGGGGGAATTGGATCGTTTTTAACGCCACAGGCGCTTAGAGATAAAAATAAAAACATGCTAGCTTTTTTCATGTCGCTTACTTTACAACTTTTTGAATGCTAGTTCCAGAGAGAAGTTTATACTTTTCTTTTACGCTATCCGTCTCTTTACAGCTTCGAGGGTCCCTTTGCTGCTGCTCTGACTGTTTTTTCAATTTTCGATTACAGAGATCTACATATTTAGCAAAATACTTTAAATACTCATCAGCGCCTTGGCCTCTATACATGACACCTAAAAAGTAATACTTATCAGGTAATTCTTGATCCTCAATTTTAGCAAACCAAAGCTTAGCCTCATCATAAGAGCCATCAACCATATAGGCTTGGCCCAAAGAAAGCCTGAATAAATCATCTTCTTTAATAAGACTATCTTTTTGCATGAAAGCAAGAAGCTGCTCCGGTTCCCCAGAACAACCTAAAGCAAAGGCTTTTAAATATACCAAACTCTCTTTGTAGGGATTTTCCTTTAAGGCTCGATTCGCCCAGCTTAAAGAGGCATCACATTCCCCTTGCAACAAACGAATTCTCGCAAGTTCTTCCATTGGGCGCGTATTCAAAGCTTCCATGGACTGCACTTCTTCAAAGCCTTTTGCTGCTTCAGCTAAAGAAATTGTTTCCTTAGCCTTTCCCAATTCAAAAGCCTGTAGGCTTTTTGCTTCATAAAAAATCTCCGAAACTTTTTTTAGCATTTTAATCGCTTTAAGTCGGTTTTCGCTTTTTAAACCCTCTTTTTCAAGGTAGTCGCGCAAAACCTTTGTGGCTTGCAGGCGATCCCTTTGTAAGCTTAAGTTTTTAGCTTTGGTCAAAACCAGGTCTAAGTCATTCGCCTTTGCACCAGGAGTCCAAGCAAAAGAAAGGCAAAAGGTGGCCAAAGTTATACTTTTTAAAATGTTTCTTTTTTTAATTACAATATCCATAAGCATTTAATTTTATTGTAACATCAGCAAACACGGATGGGCCAATAGATTTTTCGTTGAATAATAATGCCGGGTAGAATCATTAGAACAGCTCATGTTTTTTCAAGCTTGATTTGTCATCACTATAAAACCAATGGGTAATTTACTGACTTCTCTCTGGCTGATCAATAACTAAAAAAATCGTCCTTTTTCAAGCACGCTTAAATTATTTTAAGAGCTCAAAAACAGTGGCTTTAGATATTCTATCCTATACTGTAACGAGCAATCTTGTTCAAAATTGAAGTTTCGAATTAATAAGGTTTAGGCCTTCTGTATTAACCTCTGCTTTTATTAGATTATCAGTCCAAGACTTTCAGGTATGCGGGAAGCCCTAAAAACTGCCCGCTAGAAAATTATAAGGTAGTTTCGCCAATTCCACCAATTAACACTTCTCTTGGTTTTGAGCCATTAGCCGGTCCAACAACCCCTTCGTTTTCAAAAATTTCAATCAAACGAGCCGCTCTTGGGTAACCAATTCTAAACTTCCTTTGAATGTAAGAAGCAGAAACTGATTTTTGGGTCGATACAAAAGATAGTATTTCATCATAGCGATCATCAGCATCTGGAGACAATTCATTGTCCCCGCCGGCATCATCACCGTAGCCGCCACCAGAGCCATCTAACATTTTCATCGCTTCATCATCAAATTCTGGTTCACATTGCTCTGCCCAAAAGTTCATTACTGATGAAATTTCGTCTTCAGAAACCCAAGGTCCATGATGTCGCATTGGTTTTGGTACACCTGGAGCCAAGTACAACATATCCCCTCGCGCAAGTAATCGCTCAGCACCTGACTCATCTAGAATAATTCTAGAATCCATCTTTGAAGCCACTTTAAAACTGATTCGTCCAGGGATATTGGTTTTAATTAATCCGGTCACTACATCTTTACGCGGCGACTGCATAGCGAGAACCAAGTGAATTCCACAAGCACGTGCCATTTGAGCCAATCGAACCACCGAGGCTTCAACATTGCTCTTATCAACAGCCATCAAGTCACCAAACTCCTCTACCACAATGACTATATAAGGAAGTTTCGTGTAATGATAAGTTTCACTGCGCTTATTTGCTCGAAGTAATTCTTCATTTACCTCAGCATGTTCATCAAGTTGCTCTTTGGTGAAGTCTTTTATTTTTTCATTAAACTCTTCTAAGTTTCTCGCACCAAAACGTGACATTGAACGGTAACGCTTATCCATTTCCTTAATCGCCCACTTTAATGCGCTAACCGCTTTTTTCACTTCACGAATTGGCGGCATAATTAAATGAGGAACCTTATGGAATGCAACCAAATCAACCTGTTTGGGATCCACTAAAATCAATTTTAAAGTTTCAGGAGAATGCTTGAACAACAATCCTGTCAAAGCCCCAACAACAAATACCGATTTACCTGAACCCGTAGTACCGGCAACCATTAAGTGAGGCATTTTTCTTAAATCAACCACTTTGGAGTGCCCACTAGCTTCTTTTCCGAGAGCCAAAGGAAGGGTGAAATCGTCGCTAAAGAAATTGCTCTCAGCGATAACTTCCTTTAAGTAAACGGTTTCGCGAACGCTATTAGACGTTTCAATTCCAACTACATCTCGACCAGGTATCGGCGCAATAATACGCACTGACTCTGAGCTTAATGCTAATGATAAATCATCCGCAAGTTCTGTGATTTTTGATATTTTCACATCACTATTAGGCTTGTATTCAAACATAGTTACCGCTGGCCCTGGTTTCACCGCAGTCACTTTACCTTTCACATTAAACTGACTCAACTTGTCTTCTAACAATTCTGTTTTTCTTTTTAACTCTTTTGGATCAAGTTTAACCGCAGACAAAGGAGGGTCTTCTAAGTGATTAACTTGCGGCATTTCCCAGTTAGCCACTCGTCGTTTTTGTTTAACTTTAATTCTTTTCTTACGCTTTGAAGCTTTAGCTTCTTGAGGTTTCATTTGAAAACGCGCTGAAGTTTCGCCGATTTCTATCTTCAATTGAGGATCCGCATCAGCATCTTCCTCATCTTCTTCTGCCAACTCTAAAGTATCGCCATCCTCTTCTGCTTCATCTTCATAGTCTTCTTCGTATTCTTCCTCATACTCTTCTTCTTCTTCTTCGTATTCATATTCTTCATCGTCTTCGGAAGCTTTCGTTCCTAGAAGAGATTTTGGATTCATCTTTCTTGCTAGATTTCTCCAGAAATTTGATTCTTTTGTAGATATCTCTGGTCCCTGCCTGGACTCCTGCCATTCTAGATACCTATCATGAACTTTTTCATACAAGGCTTTAAGTACCGCTCTTGGCCCACGAAAAAAGTATTCAATGGGTTTTTCCGTATAAAGGATGAAAGAAATCAGAGTTAGAGTCCACAACATGACGCCAACACCAATTTTATTCAAATAGTCACTTAATAAAATGGATATACCGTGTCCTAAAAGACCGCCCACATATACGCTGTCATTAAACAGAGCTTTTTCAGTAATATATAGAGAAGAAAGACTGGAAACACATACGATGAACAAAATCGCCCAAACAACTTGAGCTTTTTTAAACTCTAATTCTATTCCCAAAAGAGAAACATAAGCAGCCCTTAAGAACAATGCAACAAAACACCAAGCACTAAGACCAAAGCTTTGGTATAAAAAGTCAGCGAGAAAACTACCAATGATCCCGCAAAAGTTATGAACCTCACGTACAACTCCTGATGCTGAGTTCAGCGACGGATCTTCTGGGTTAAATGAAAACAAGGCTAAGGAAAAAAAGATTCCCGCGCTTAGCCAAAGTACTACCTTAATGTCTCGTTGAAATTTCTCTGCTAGTGTCGTCACCCTTCCAGCATAGAATAGCTTTGAATTTAAGGGTACAAACGAGACTGATAGCTTAGGGCTTAGGTCTGAGCTTTTTAGTTTTTTTATCCTAAAGTCTGTGTTGGTGTTTTGGTTTAGAAGCTTATCCTTAAAAAGCTTGTTAAATTTTAATTTTGTAAACAACTAATAGATAGCGATTTAGTTTAGACGGTTTGGTATCTAGCCAGGTTTTTAATTTTATAGATAAATAAAATAAGAAATTCATAAAAAGACGAATTTGAAAAAGTAAGAACTTCAAAAATTTGATTTTCGATTCAGATTATTATTGTTGTTCAGAAATTATTTTTCTTTGCGTCGTAAATTATTAATCCTTGCTATTGCTAGTATTGCAGAAAATACATGGATTTATTGGCTTTTAAAGGGGTTTCGGAGGCTTTTTTCGATCCAAAAAATACAAATGCAAGGGCTTTTTAGGAAATGCAGGGTGCAGCAATTCGATTTTCTAAAAAAATAAAAAAAAATAACTTAGCAGGTGCATAGATACTTGCACAATAATGAGGAAGAGGTTAAACCTTCATTCACGTTCTTGATAGGTATTATTAATTCTAAAAAAGGAAATGGTGTTGGGAGATATGTCACTTAGATCGAATCTTTCTAACAATCTGTTCGTTGCAAATTTACAAAACGTAAGTCTTGAGAGACTTGTGAAATCTAAACTTGAGGTTCTTTTTGAACAGCAAAAAGAGAGTAACGTAGAACTTTCTGATCTATACACTCTTGTAATGGAACAGGTTGAGAAACCTCTAATCGAGTTAGCTTTACGTTCTTATAACGGTAACCAAGTTCGCACTGCGCAAGCTTTGGGTATCAATAGAAACACATTAAAAAAGAAAATGGATCACTACAAATTAACTAAGAGATCTGTTCTTCAGGGAGCTCACAGCTCTTCTTACAGCAGCCCAGCTACTACTACTTTAGCTACGTCTGCAACGTACAACGTACCAGATACAAACATTCCTGGTTAATCTAACCAGATTCTTTGCTGATTTTATTAGTGAAGAGCTTCAACAGGCGCTAGTGGGCTTTCCATTAGCGTCTCGTTTACTTTTTGGGTCAAAATTTCTCTAATGTCTTCCATTTGAAGATTTTCAGGATCAATCCCCAATCTTTCGGCACGGCTGATGAATTCTTCAATTACGTCATTTTTGGGTAATCCAGATAATTCTACTATAATATCTAATAAATCCATCTTTGCCTCCTTGCAAAACTAAGCTTGGCTTCTTCCTTTAAGCCCCTCGCTTGAAACGACGATAGCACCTGATTTTTTGCAAACAAAGATTTGATAGGACTGAGAAACAAAACTGGACTGATGTAAGACTGCAACAATTTCAAAGTGGTAAAAAGATCACATCTTTAAATAGTCATGGTTTTAGCTACCAAAAGCTTTGCTTATAAGGAAGTCATATTTAAAGGTTCTGGATTTATTAAAGGATAAATCAAAAAGTTAATAGCAAGCTGATGCTATTTAATTACGGATCATTCAGCTTTCAATACTCCAACTTCTCCACTGTCTTCATTGGGAAGAGAATTAAAGCATGAACAAATTCATAAAAATTTGAGTCCTAAAAAAATATGAGGCAGCTATAGGGCCTTAAATTTCTTTAGCCTTTTCCTCATTAGGAAGACCAAAACTCTGATAAGCTCATTAAAACAAGAGTTGTTCTATGGCACAAAAGTCTCTCTGTAAATACGAGGGCCAAGTTATGGACAATTTAAAACTGTGCCAGAAAAATTTCGGAGCACAAGAGATATTGAATAGAGGAACATAACTATACTCCATCCGCAATTTAGTGAGTTATTAGCTCTCAAAGTTTTAAGGCCACTTTAAAAAGATTTATAAGCCAAATTGAGACGTATTTTTTTATAAATAGAATAAAGAATTTATAAATTGTTCCACTTAGTTGTGGATAGAAATACATTTAGATTTTCGAGATTCGTCCGAATCAAGTTATCACTTACTGGGAATAGAAATTATAAAAACTTATTTTAAATCCATCCGCAATTCAGTGGGCCAGATCTAAGAAATTAAGACAGGATTATCTATGTAGCTAAAAAACATTTTGCCCGAAGTTAAACTCCAGGCGCAAAGTTCTCTAGCTTATCAATATCCACATTGTCAGCAGACTCATCTTTAAATGGCTCTGGTTCATTCATAGCCTGGCTTGGCGCTGAAGAATCCATACTTGCTGGTGCCAAATTAAGGAAGGTACCAAATTGGCCTTTAAAGGCTAAGCGAATTGTACCCGTACTACCGTTACGCTGTTTTACAACAATAACCTCAGCTTGCCCTTTATATTGAGAGTTTTCCTTCTCATAATATTCATCACGATAAAGCATCATGATCACATCGGCATCCTGCTCAATTGATCCCGACTCACGCAAATCCGATAACATTGGACGCTTATCTGGCCTTTGTTCAACACCACGGTTTAACTGTGCTAGAGCAACAACCGGTATATCTAATTCTTTTGAGATTTCTTTTAGTGTTTTCGAGATCTCGGCAACCTCTCGCTCACGACTATCCACCCTAGTTTTTAAACTCATTAACTGAAGGTAATCGATAAAGATCATGTCTAAGCCATGTTGCGCTTTTAGCCTTCTACATTTAGATCTAATTTCGTGAGGACTCATGCCCGGAGTTTCATCCACAAACAACTTCGCATCACTTAAATGACTCGCGGCCTGGATTAGCTTTGGCCAAGTTGCATCGTTGATTTTACCAATACGTAAATCACCCATATTAACTCGAGCCTCAGAGGCTAACATACGCATCATCAAGCTTTCTTTACTCATCTCAAGAGAGAAATAGGCAACGCTTTTTGCCTGCCTTAATGTGGCTGCCTGAGCCAAGTTAAGACTAAAAGCAGTTTTACCCATTGCAGGACGAGCCGCCAAAATAATTAACTGACCACCTTGAAAACCAGATAATAGCTTATCAAGCTCTTTAAAGCCTGAAGCGATACCAACAACGTCTTCCTTTCTATGATAAAGCTCTTCGATATTAGCAATGGCTGTTTTAACAATTTCAGCAGAGCCAAACATACTATTTGTATTCTTAGACTCACTTAATTTAAAAATGGCCGCTTCTGCCTGATCCATAAAGCTTCCAACGTCTTCAAAGTCTCCCTGGTAAGCTTTTTCAATGGTCTCACCACTAGCTCGGATCATTTTTCTTAATAAAGAAGTTTCTGCAACGTATTCGGCATACTTTTCGATGTTTGCTGAACTCAATGTGGATTCTAGAATTTCGGCCAGATAAGTAGCGCCGCCAACTTGTTCTAGCATTTGCTTTTTTTGCAAAACATGAGTCACTGTTAATAAATCAACCGGTTCGCTTTTTGCGTTTAGTTGAACAATAGTTTCAAAGATAATTCGGTGAGCGGTTTTATAAAAGTCTTCTGAAGTTAAAGTACTTTGTACCAAATCAAAAGCTTGTTCATCCAACATTAAAGATCCAAGAACACTCTTTTCAGCCTCTAAATTTTGAGGTGGTATTCTTTCCGCCATTTCCACTCCTTAACAAAAATCTTTCGTGAATTTAGATTAGCACAGCAAAGCCAAAGAGAAAATAATTTGACCATCAAGTGATGAACTTTGCATTTAATCTAAAATCATTTTTAGCAAAAAATTCGCTATAAACAATCTCGAATTATATTGGGTAAGTCGCTGAAATTACTATGCTGAAATGCTCTACTCAAGGCTATCGAGAAGTGCTGCACTATTTATCTCATAGTGTATTTTCTAGGTCTAGCTTTAACTAGTTACTGAATTAGAGTTTCCATTGGTCTGAATTTTTCCCTAAAAATTTTTATAAAAATAACCTAAGTAAAAACTATCCCAAATGCTATTCAGCTTTAAAATCTAGCTAGCACAATGTGATCACCAATGAAGTGTCATTAGGCCTTAATTAAATGAACTAGCCGCTTAAATCATGAAAATGATTTGCCAACCCCTGAGGAAATTTTGATTTCACGGATTTAGCTCGATTTCTATTTTAATTGCGATGAATTCAGAAAAATATTTTAAAGCATCCCCCTAAAACTTAACTGCAATTAAAGGGCATAGTTTTTAAAAAGAAGGCAGTATTCTTGGGGCACAAACAGAACTGATATTAAAAAGACTCTTTAGTACTAAATTACTTCCTAAAAATTAGAATTACATAAAAGCAGGTAAACACAAGAAGCTCTGTATCGCCTTGCTCCAAACAAAAGCTACCCGATTCTATAAGAACCAGTTAGATACACATATTGCTGCAGACAAAAAAAGAAATTAGAGCATTAATAGCAATACTAAGTGTTTTAACCAATAAAAAGCCCTACCGAGTTTTACTCAGTAAGGCTCAATAAAATTTAACAGCAAAAAAGAATTAGGCTTCTTTTTCTACGTTAATTTTAATCTCAGCAGAAAGACCTTCGCCAATTTTATAAACAGCTTTGTGCTGTCCTAAAACTTTAATTTGGTCTTCAACTTCAAGATCTCTTTTATCTACAACATAACCTTGATCGTTTAATGCAGCAGCAATTTCACCAGTAGTTACAGAACCGAAAAGTTTGTCTTCGTCTCCTGCAGCTTTTGTGAAAGTCAAAGTAATGCCATTCATTTTTTGGATCATTTCTTCTTTAGCAGCTAATACTTTAGCTTTTTTAGCTTCAGCTACACGTTGGAAGTGCTCAACTTGCTTTACACGCTTGTCAGTTGCTGGAGCTGCTAAGTTTTGTGGGAATAAGTAGTTTCTAGCGTAACCAGTAGCTACGTTTACGATATCACCAACTTTTCCTAAATCTCTTACATCATTTTGAAGAATCACTTTCATTTTTATTCCTCACCTTTTTATTTTTAAGTTCTTGTCCCTGAGACAAAAATTTTGTTCTAAAATCTAACCAATAATCTGCAAATCCAATCATACTTACGAGAACATGAACTTGCATGAACATAAAGTACCAAAGCACCTGCCAAAACGTTGCCACCTTATGGTGACGGAAAAAACTAGATATAACCGCTAAGCCTTGTAGGAAATAAATGATCACAACCAAATTAAAAACATTGGAAGAAATTTCTTTAATTCCCGGCATCTTCAAATCTACAAAAGTAAATAATACTGCTGCTAAGCTTGGCCAAATAGACCATTCTGGCAATTTGAAGTTTATTAAATCTTCTTCATAGCCTTCAGGATAAGCCAACTCTCTACTAACCCAGCGATTACGGACAATAAATCTTTCAACCAAAATCCCCAACCACAAAGCTGCGATCATTGCACCAATGATTCCAGAAGGAATTTGTGACAATAAAAGCTCAGCATCAATTTGAACACTCGCACTGCTTGAAAGGCTATTTAAATATTCCTCAACATAGGCACGAAGTTTCGCCATTACATCTATTTTTTTGTACTGAATCCACAAGCCAGTAGTAATACCGATAACGCCACAACTACTAAGTAATGAAATCAGTCCCGCATTGACATGAGAAGCTTTAAAATTTTTAGCCTCTACAAAAAAACCTGCTAACAAACCTACTGCAATAAATCCAATCCAATATTGGGGCTCTAGTACAGGTAGTAATGCGGCAACAATTGCTGTTAGCAAGCCATAATACGAAAAGCGTCCTAATAATTTTCGACCCAACATCATTGGCCCACCAGCTAAAAGAAAAGTTAGTGGCATGGCCGCCAAAACAATGGCCGTAAAGAACAGAACAAGCCCTCGTTTAAAGTTCACAAAAAACCTTATTTACGAGTTACTTTACGCTTAGCGATTTTAGCTTCTCTTTCTTTTTCACGCTTTTGCGCTTCAACGATACTTTCTTTGAAAGCATCCATGTGCTTATTAAGATCAGTTTCGTCTTCTAAGCGAATGTGCATATAACGAAGAACGTTGTCGTTAATCTTCATAGTACGCTCAAGCTCAGCAACAGTGTTTGCATTAGCAGTGAATGTAGCATGGAAATAAACACCTTGTTTTTCTTTACCAATCATATTGGCAAGTTGCTTTTTACCCCAAGTTTCTAGAGTATTAAGGTTTCCATCAAATTCTTCGATGATAGCTTTGTTTTTTCTGAAAAGCTCTTTTTGAGCTTCAACGGAAGCGTTTTCACGTACAATAACAACAGACTCGTACGGACGTACTGGTGTACTCATTTTTTCTCCTCTCGGTTTAATAGGCCTCGTAATGAAGCGAGGAATAACCAAATTTTAAGCACCGTTTGTAACATGATTAAGCTTTTCGGCCAACTGCTTTATGATTAGGAAGTGGTTTTTCTGTAATAAGTATAAACACCTGAAATTACGAGGGTTTATAAAAATTTAGACGGATGTTAACGGCCTTTTAAATAAATTTAGTTAAGAAACCATAGGCCTTAGTGTCTGTGGCGCATGGCGTTGTGTGCTTCTCGCCAATATTACAACCAATGATTTTCAAAATATTGGTCATAATGTTTTCTCTCTAGCAACCGACCCGCTTCATTGATGAATGCATTACCTAACAATTGAAGCTCTTTTATCCTTCTGCTTCAGGCTCAATAGTTCGATATAAATATAAATATAAAGGTAAATGTAATTGTAATTGTAATTGTAATTGTAATTGTAATTGTAATTGTAA
>CERX01129053.1_pt1 | contig 44851 bp, 44 predicted proteins | sample 350251 | NCBI WGS metagenome assembly CERX01 (sample SAMEA2621044, study PRJEB7988) | marine metagenome | biome: marine biome (ENVO:00000447); feature: deep chlorophyll maximum layer (ENVO:xxxxxxxx); material: "saline water (ENVO:00002010), including plankton (ENVO:xxxxxxxx)" | depth 50 m
CACGCGACGAACACATCTAGATTTGATGGCGACTTGGCTAGTTTTGTGATTTTGAACACGGTCGTGCCCATCGCAGATGCCGTGCAATTGCACCAGCCAAAAGCGTTCGGCGGGTCCGTGTCCATACCGTCGTCGTGGTTTGTAGATTGGGAAGACATGTATCGCACTACTTCTGGCGGCGTGTCAACCAACATTTATCCAGTAATTTTTAATGGCAACGCTGATCCCGTTGATGGACTAGAAGGCGCCCAGCATAATTACACAATCAAATTAGGCAACACGTGTCGAAACTATCACAGACCGATAAACGGGTGGATCGACCACTTTCAAATACACGAGGTCAAAGAACTTCCCACTGAATCAGAATCCAATAGCAGAAGTTGGTCTGATATGGACCCGAGTAACATAGACCCGTCTAAATTTATATTCTATTACGACGGTAGCGTTTCCGGCATGTGTCTGGTCGACAAGTCGAACAATAATTACGACGCGCCAAATCAAATTGCTAGCGCCGATACTCTTTCTACCAAACTATATTACGATCAAAGCGGGGAAGGTCATAACGTAAAATTAGGTCAAGACGACACCACGTTTCATCTGCCAAACAAGCTTTACAAGGACTTGACAAACAATGTATTTACACTAGTGTTTAAATTAAAGTTTTGGGCCGAACCGGGCTTCAATCAATACGATACCAATTGGGGAACTCTGTTTGAAAATCGCTCTGGAATAAATGGTAGGTTAAAACTTCAGTTCGTAGGACCTTCCAATGGAACAGGTTGGTATTGGGAAATCAAAAATGGTTGGAACAGTGGTACTGGAAACAGCACCAGCATATCAACAACAATTTTGCCCATGACACATGAAGTGGTGCCAGATAAATGGTTTACCTTAAGCATCATTTCAGACGGCTCTTCGTTAAAATTTTACGAAGACTCGACATTAATTTATACAGACAATCAAACACACACCTACAACTGGGGCGAGGACGTGACACACAACAACAATTACTATACCATCGGTGCGACAGGATACGGTGGAATCAACGCGTACCTAGCGTGTTTCTATGCTTTGAACGTGGCGGACGTTCCGGTAGAAGAACTTGACTACGCAACATGGCAGGCGCCCATATTTCATCCTAGAGTTTCAAATATAGTACAGATGAGCCAGTACACGTCTGATAACGTTTTCGAACACGCCGGCGACCAATATAGCTTAAGTTATGATAACACGAAGGACAAGGAATTTCATCTGAATTGGGACATAGACTGGGAACTGAGGTGTTCGTTCAAGAAGACGACCACGAGTACTGGAAATCGATTGTTTTCGTTTAGTACGCAGATCAATAGCAATACTGGTTACATCGAAATTTTGGAAAACGCCAACCTTGTCTTGCTGAACGAAAACACTGCACTTGTGGATAACGTGAATACTCAAAACCCAGCAGGAAATTTTGTTCAAGATACTCATTACTACATGTCCATGTATTACGACGTTTCGGCTCAAAGTCTTAAAATATGTTACGAGACTTCTACAGAATTTACAGATTGGGAAAGTTTGCGAAATCTGACCACAGGCAACGCGACGACTCACGACCTGAGTGCCAGTCCGTTGACGGGAATCTTGACTTACACCATGTACATTGGCAACACGGCTAGGAACTACGATAGGCCTTTTGTGGGTTGGATCGAGTTATTAGAAATATCTAGCATGGAAATTTTTCAGGGAACCCCGGTGAATACGATTGCGACCACCGATCTCGTGCCGTGGGCAAAGCAGACAGCCGGGACCGCCGGGTACCTGAACGACGACGCAACGTACCATTACAACAACATTAATGACGGAGATCCAAACACGTTTTGGATAGCCCCCAACAATGCTCCCGGAGACGAGCCCGAAGCTATTGGATTGTATTTCTCACAGGCTACAGACGTATCGGGGTTTACGTTTACCTGGCCAGATGTCACCGTTACTGCCGAAAATGTTCACAATAGAAGACGGGGAATTTGGAGATTACTTTTTACGAGAGATGCGATAACTTCCACCGTAGAAGCGCAGGCAGCTTCGTATGACTTGATTGAACCTGCGTTTGAGCTAGGCGATCCGCAGACGGATGGTCAGGCAAACGTACCTACTGAAGTGTCGTTCACTTTTAATCACAAATTGAAAAACATAACGGGCTTAAAGGCTGAAATTACAGGATTACAGAGTTCCGTGGCGTATGAAGTTGCGCTAGGCGATTTTACGTTATATAGGGATTTGTCGGGGCCCGGATATCAATACGCAAGCAACATTCTGCTTCATTTTGACGGCACAGTTAGCGGCAATTCTCTTGTAGACGCGTGGGCAGCTAGACGCGGTGAAAGTGGTTACACGTCTGCCATCGATTCCGGTAGTCCTAGCACCGGAATCGATGCCGTTTACGGAAAGTACGTGACTCTCAACGACCGGTACTATCAATTACCAACGAATTTTCACACAAAACTAGAGGCCGAGGACATATTTACGATATCGATTGTTCTTAGACTATCTGACACAATGGGCGGCGATGCTAATTGGAATCAGCTTTTTGGCGACGGCACGAATCGCATCCTCCATTTAGGCCCAAGCAACGGCGACGGGTGGTATTGGCAAACGAACTCCTGGGCGGCTCCGTATTTGAACGAATCGCTTAACACGGGATCTGGCGCTAGCACTGGGTGGAAAAGAACGCATAATTATAACGAATGGGTTACGATTAGTATTATCGGCGATGGTCAACAGACAAAATGTTACGAAAATTCTAAGCACATGTATACCATGTTGGGAAGGCATCGCGGTTCCTGGAATGGTTCTTGGAAGCTCGGCCAATCCAACAACAACAAGATTAACGCAGACGTCGCATCTGTCATGGTGTTTAACAAAGCTATTCCCATTGAAGATTTGCAGCAAATGCATAAGCATTCGCCATCTGGAATGAACGCACCGGACGCTGCGGTGACGCCCGAGTCTAGGTGGGGTACCTTTGACGACGGCATCCCCGAAGATTCCTGGTCAAATTCTGCATCGTATTCACCACCTCCTCCTCTAGGAATTGTAAATTTGAACACAGCTGTGCAAGAATATCCTCCAGTTGATTTGTGGCCAATTATGGAAAACGGGTACGGAGACGGGTCTCAATCTCATCCAGATGCGACTGCAAACAATAACGGCGGTCACGATCCATTTGGTCCTACATTTACTGATTTACATTCACTTGGACAAAATGGAACCATGTGGGGGATTTACTATTCGCAGGGCGGAATGGCAAATGTTTCCGGTGAATCATACGGCAATGGTACATACGAATTTCGAGCTGACCGAAACAAGAATGGTCAGAATAACACCATCGGAAAAGTGTTTTGGAGAAAAAATTACTGGAGTGGTTCGTCACATGGTGCGTTTAGCTATTATACAAATTTCAATAGAAATTCCGATGGCACATACGATGATAATCCAAACGATTCCACGTTCCCTACTCTTGGGTATACCAAGGATGGATATTTAGGTACATGGGCGTGGATCATGTTACCTACTCAAATATATCTTACTGGAATCACGTTGTGCGAGTCCTGGAAGTATAACCAAAATTTCAAAGATTTCAGAATATATGGTCGGCGATCCATAGACAGCATGCCCAACTACGATACGAGCACGCAAGAAAATAGAGTTTATCTCACGGAAAAGGCTGATGATTGGGTGCTTGTGTACGAACACAAGGAAGAATTCGACGGCGAGCCGGTTTATTTTCAGAATCCTGGCAACATCATTACAGATCCGCAAAACGCAGGATCATCAGACACGCATACGACTTTTGATAAAGCCGACGTTTGCCACGGACATCGCGTAGATTTTAGAAAACGCGGCGTGTCTACGGCGAGCGGCGAGGATTGCTTTGACACTTATTGCCTGGTCATCAACAAGGGATACACGAGTTACGTTACGCTAGAAACGTGGATCCTTCACGGCCAAGAAATTTCTTCTTCGGAATCTACGCCATATGATACGCCGAGTTCAAACATTGGCGATAATAGAATTTTGGTTTCCGTAGACGGTAATTACGTCTTTAAAAATCCAAGGACTCACGCTGCATATCCCGGAAATATTCAAATTGGACTAGGCACGTGGGTACTCGAAAACGTGCCAACCGCTCATCCGATCGGAATCGTGCAATCGGGAACCAATATAGAGTATCACGGAGATACGTCTTGGTACACGGGCACGGCTTCCGAAACAGGTGCGTCTTCCATAAGCGGCGTGAATTATTATTCGGGGCGCGTAACAATTTATGTGAAGGGTGATTTTGGAACCGCTAGTTTTCACTGTGCGAATCATGGCTACATGGGCGGACAAAACATTTTACAATTTTCCACACACGAGCATTGCACAGAAAATAACCCTGTGAACCCGTTTCAAGAAAATATAACTCTTGGAGATTGTCAACAGTGGCCGCCGCGTTCGGTCTTGAGCAGCAACGAGCCCGAAACCCCAGCCCTGTCTTACGGTAAAATCTTCCAAGACCCGCGAAGCGCTTTGTACGATTATCGCTTTTGCGTTGAACGACAAGTGCACGGGAACGACTACGGAAACGGCACGTATTGGATGTGCTCGTCGCCGTATCAACACAACGCAAGCGTTATTTACGCCTTTGACGATAAATATTCAATCACGTCGAGCACAGGAAACGCAACGGGATGGAGATCATATGGTTTTGGGTCAAATGGCGTCTTGTCGACTGCGTACAAAATAGGCGGCACTCAGCGCACGGCTGGATTTGCCTGTGTCCATGGCATAGAAGGGCCATTCGTAAGAATTAAATTTCCAAAAATGATTTTTCCAAACGATATATTCATCGGTCCGCAGTACGTAAACAATAATTTAGCGCATTCTATCCGTAAAATGCACATCTTTGCATCCAACGATGGCTGGAAGAGCCAAACAGAATTAGTATACGAGGACAACTTTTGGGGTGGAAACGAAAACTGGACAAATGCTGGAACGGTAGAATATCTTGGCGAGACAGTCATCATGCCAAACGGCGGCGCTTTTAAATGCAAAAAATTTCATATATTTGACAAAAAAGGAAATGCCGCCAAGAAAGACATGTTCAATGAATTTGCCCTGATCATTCCCGAAGCTACAAATACTTTAGTTTTTGTCCGGTCGATTATAGTCATGGGTCAAACAGAAGGCACGCCCACGCCACAAACCGTTTATTTAGAACAAAATCAAACTTGGCCATCCGAAACTTTGTATATCCATAGCACTGAAGCGGGTCGACACCACTATCACTCGCACTCGTGGCATACGCTGCCTCACTATGCAGGAGGTGGTGCTATGGACGTGCACACCGAATACACGCACGGACAAGTAGGAGTAGTTTACGCCTTCGACCATAATCCCGGCTCAAGCTCGTTAATATATACAGGTAGACCCAACACCTATATCGACGACGGAAGCGGCGATTTCGTCTGGGAAGGTGGCATTGCGCACCAGACAGCTTACCACGGGTATTTACCTGCCGATTACCCAGGCGGATATGTTTCTATAAAGTTAGCGAATAGAATTCACCCCACGAAAATAATCATCAGCGAAGATGGCAACTCAAGGCCCGTCTCATTTAGGGTGTACGCATCAAACGACTTATTCACCAATTCCAAAGTTCTGTTGCATGAAAGCATTGACGTTGACCTCAGCGCGCTCACAACTACCTGGCCCGAAACGGGCGCTACCATCAAGGGAATTACTATAGACCTTAACAGCATAGAAAACAATTATGCAGATCATTACGAAAGCGGCACGCCGGGAAGCGTCGACTACGACGATTGCTACGACCTTTTTGTGTTGATTGTTCAAAAGACAAGCGTTAGCAAGCAATTCTATCTAGGCGAATTCAGCGTTCGTGGTCAAGCTGTTTGTAGCGTGCCTGCGACAGAAAGCACTAAACTTTGCTACACGCCACCGCCACCCCCGCCTAGCTTCTGGGAAGGTGCCATCTGGGGTTTCAATGGAGATACTGGTTCAAGCAACAACAAGCTGGTCGATACCGTGAAGTCTAGCATCGTATACGACGATAGCATCCCCATCAAAAGCGGCACACCGATTACAGGAACAGATTCAACACATGGCGATTACGTCACGTTAGGTTCAAACGGTGGCACTACGACTGATAACTATTACACAATTACGAATCCCGGTTTCAGACTAGAATGTAACAATTTTACTGGAGCGACATTATCCTTTCTTTGGCGAAATGTCAACAATCCCGATCAAAGTGGCGGACACGTTATTCAAGCCCATCATGCACAAAGTGGCCACGCGGCTCATATGGGATTCTGGGTCGGGGTGGTAGCCGACACTGGCTTCATGGCAAAAGTTGCAGGAAATTACGCAACGCTCAACTACACGTTTGATTCGCCCAAGAACAACGAATGGTTTTATTTCACTGCCGTTTTTGCCGAAAATGGATCTACCAATGCTAGCACTACGGGAGGAGTTACGTACTATATAAATAATAAGTACGTCGGATACAAAGCCACGGGCGGTGGCTCGTCTTTGAACAAACAGAATTGGGAAATAGGTAAAAAGCTTATTGCTGGTCATGGCGATTCTAATCAACAACCATCGGGCGATCTCGCATCTTTAGTAATTAAAAACAAACCGCTAGAAAACATTCAAGATTATAAATATTTACACGATTTTAACAAAGGCACCATGGGAAACCATTTAGATGGAACGTACGTAGCACCAGCGACTCCCACCAGACCCGCGGCGACGCAACACATCATACATTATTACGATGGAAGCGTGAACAATACTCAACTCGTAGATCACGTAGGCTCCAACAATGGTATCATTACAGGAACTGAAACAACAGGAACAAGTGAATACGGACCCACAGTAATATTTACAAATCACTTGTATGAAATATCACACCCATCTTTTTCAAGCGAGGTCACAATTAGTTTTTATTGGAAGCCAACAACTTTTAGTCAAGCTGGTTCTGGTACACAAATAGTTGGTAATTATTATCCAAATGCTACTGGTATATATATTGGACAAAAGAATAATCAATTAGCATTATGGATGTTGTGTCCTGGTCATAATGCCACAACTTATAACACCTCATTACGAGATTCTGGTTCTTTAAAAACATCAGAATTTGCGTTAATTACATATATTTACAATAATGGCAGTTTTGATTTGTACTTTGGTGGAAAATATTGGGGCATTTGTCCTATATTTACAAATATAAATACAACTCCCGATTTTACAAGTGGAACATGGAGTATAGGTGGTGGGTCTGGTAGGTTTGCTCAAGGTGAAATGACGTCTCTCATTATTTGCGACGAAGTGTTGACCATAGAAGAAGTCATGGATATTCAAGATTACGCAACTACTGTACAACCTGGATCAAATATTAAAGCTTAAGTAGAATGTAGCAAATTTTTTTTTTTCACAAGTTAAATAAGAATGAGTTGCGACGTCGTTGACGAAACCATACCGATAAATAAAAATTACCCAGGAAAATATAAAAATTTCTTAGAAGATAAATACAATTTTGTCGATGCTTGTCAAGAAAAAGTGGGCACGACCGACTTCGATCACATTAACGAAAATCTGGACGGAACTTACTCCTTCAAACATCTTTTTGACGTAGCTGACAACTTAGATGAGCATTACGATGATTGTTGTCCGTTTGAGAAAAACGCCGGCCCGTGGCCGAATTTCCATTCGTTAGCACGAGACAGGGGCTTCGAATACGCATGCCGGGGGGTCATTTGCCACGATGAAGACTTAAAAGTTGATCACGGGAATGTACACGTAACCAAACCGGGTGCGTTCTTCATTGCCCCTCTGAAGTCAATTAGAGAATGCCTAGATTCCTGCCACTTCTCAAAGGATAGCACAAACAAAAATTGCATTGGGGTCGGGTGGGACGAGCCTGTTTGTACCGGCGGCGAATGCAAAGTGTATGCTGAAGAACGCCCTGAGCGTGAATTAGAAGATCCGTACGGTAAATGCCCACCCGAGTTCACGCCCGCCCAGAGGCTGGCCTACAGCTATCCGTCAGACATTTGCTATGATGAAGACAACACTTATGATGAAGACGGAAATGTTATATATCAACGCAATTACGATGCATATACGGGACCGTTTGGCTTCAATTTTCCAACCGATTCGCAGGACGATGTAAGAGTATTTATAGAAGCTTCGGGTGGCTATGGTAGAGAAATTCCTCAGCGCTTCAATAATGTTACTCTATGGACAATTGAAAACTATAATAAAACAACTGGCGGTGATGTAATGTTGGACTCGCGCGGCTATACGAATGATGGGCTCGGAATATGTAATTACAAATCACAGGAGAGTTTTGAAAATGGAGCTTGTCGTTTGGGCGGTCGCGTGCGTATTTATAAAACAGGAGATCTTGGTGCATGTTTTCACTTTCATGCAGGTGGTAAATGCGAAGGGGGCGAGAACCACGGTAATACTTGCAACCCTTATGGCGGCAAATGCTCTCACGACATGAAGACAGACTGCGCGACAGACGACAACTGTGCGGGAGATGCGAAGTGCTTCGAGGTGGGCACGGATACGCCTTTTGTCGCTGGATCGTACAATCCTTGTGGTGATAATGGGACCTGCATCCTCCGGGATAGCTGGGATGCTCGGAAAATATCTTTTGAACCCTCAACTACTCATATTTTCTTCAACAAATCTACAGGTTTAGAACAAACAGAGAGATCTCATACGTATGAAGAGTTTAAAGATCAATGGCCAGTGCAAGAAGCAACGACAAAGAACAATAATTCAAAATTGCCAAGAGACGGGAATCGAGACAGAAGCGGAGAAAATTTATATTACCAAAGATGCGAAAACCCTTATGCACCATACAGTGGCGAAATTCATGAGAAAAATATCTGTTATTCATACCCCCAAGCATATGAAAGATTGGATGACGATTAAGCCGTCGGAGAAAAATTATGTTTACTTTATTTAAAATGAGCGAAGATATTACGACAATATCCAAAGCGACTTATCAAGCATCTCACGTAATTGCTATAATTGGACATATCGGAATTTCCATCATCGTTATTTTAGCAGGTTTTGGAGTTTTGAATAAAACGTGGTTGTTAGCTTCTGGATTCTTATTGCTACTAGTGTCTATCCTCGCAATTATTCCCATTTTTCAAAAAGATGATAAAATTCTGATTGAATAAATTATTATCCTAGAACAACAATGAAGAAAAAGTACGTGATTACTATCGTAATTTTGAGTATAATTGTCTTTGCAATCGTATTGTATTCAATTTCTCTTGCAATCATATCTAGACCTAGCTTTAAAATATCTAATTATGAATCAATATCGAATCAAGGAGTTCTATTACTTCAAGCGTTCGACAATGATTATGCAATTGGGCACATGACTAGCGAAAACAATCGCAAATGGGCTAAAAAAAATAAGTATGATTTTAAAATATACAAAGATGTTACACAGGGCGAAAAACCGCATTTTATGAGATATAGGGCAATTCTAGAAGCGTTTAAAGATCCTAATATTAAATATGTGGTGTATGTCGATGGCGACGCAGTATTAAGTTTTGATCACAACAGTTTATACAAAGCAAAAGGCAAAGAATTAACATTTGGCAACGAATTTTTATTCCACAACCATTGGGGTTGGTTGACGAAAAAAAGTCCCATAAATTCGGGATATATTGCAGCGCAGAACACGCCTTACGTCGCAAATTTGTTTGATAAATTGTTGAAGTCAGATTCTTGCAAAGAGTGTAGGAAAAAAGGTTGTGGATTACATGGATTTAAAGATCAAGGTTGTCTAGACAAGTTATTAAAGAACCGAAAAATAAACAAATCCAAGATCGGCATTATTCAAGTACAGTCTAGAAAGTGGCCAACAACTAGTCTCTTAATACATCCCGCCGGAACAACAGATTCTACGTTTTCAAACCTCAAAACTGCTATATTGCATTTCAAAGACAGAGCATGACATTACAAATGAAAACTTTTTTTTCCTATAATTTTTGTCATCTCGTCTAACTTAGCAGCCTTCTCGTCAAAATCAAAGACCTGCCTTTTATCGAAGTCGACGACAGTTTTGGCGGCGTCTAGGGTATGGTCAGCGGTATTTCTGTCTAATACTCCCCGATCAGCTGTCAGAGAATAATTTGTTTTGGCAGCTCTTGGCACATTTGGCCTCGACATTTGCAGATCTAATTTTTTATGCATATCGCTCATGGGACGACTTGGGACAGCCATTCCCCGCGGGACATTAAGCTGATCGCGACGGGCTTGTTGCAAAATGCTGTTCCGACGAGCACTTGCAAGATATAGTCCAAATTCATTTTTCAATGCCGACAAGAAACTTTGATCGGTATTTTCCTGAGAAGAGCATCTTTGTACTATTACAGCCAGGTCTTCTTGCACGCTGGCGTCGATAGATGTGTTTAGCAGCGATAGGTCGTGGCGCACGTCTGCAATCAGCGGGGTAAAGACATGGGGATTACAAACTCTTAGTAAAAAACTAGGAACTTTCGCATAATTTTGAAATGCTATCGTAACAATATTTTTGGAAATGTCATCAAGGTCATTCATGTTTATTATACAATTGAGATTTAATTTTATTCAATAAAAAAATATGAAAGTTGTCGCAATAGACGTAGGATTGAAGAATTTAAGTATTTGCATCATAAATTTTGATTCGACAGAAGAGTACAAAATTCTGTTTTGGAAGACAATAGACTGTGTCACCACGTGGACAGACACCAAAAAGAAGTTTCCTAAAAAACCCAGCATTCAAAACCAAGTCGACGCTGTAATATTTGCGCTGCAAAGTCTCAATGAAAAATTTTCCGGCGCCGAGCACGTGTGGATTGAAAATCAACCTGTCGGAGTAAGAAATGCGTGTGGGAATACTGCCATGAAATGTATCCAGCATTCTATACAATCGTATTTTCTCATAAATTTTCCCGCGGCCGCCATCGTCATGGTAAGTCCCGGCATCAAATTGGGTAAGCAGGCGCCGAAGGAATACGGAAAAAGAAAGAAGCTTGCAGTCACTACAGTCTTATCTATTTTAAAAAATTCTGAGAAAAATTGTATCTTATCCAATCCCTATATTCAACAAATCACGCAATCCAAAAAAGCTGACGATCTTGCTGATTCGTTTCTGATCGCTTATAATTATTATAAGAAACTTAATAAGAGCGAATAAGATGCGCGCGACTACTAGAAACATTAGTCTTCTCATAAGAAAACTTTTTATGATATTAATAATTGATTATCGAGAACAAGAAAAGCTTGTTCACTACAAAAAAAATGAATGGGTTTTAATTATTGAAACAAGTCACATGCTTGCGCAAAAGATTGAAAATCCGATCGTTGCGCTGTATGCCGCCCTGTACATAGTATCCGGTTTAATTTGCCAAGACCCGAAAGAAAAAGTTTTTACTTTGAAAGATTTAGAGAGGATTTCAGATTTTGCCGCCGGAAGAAGGGCTAGATTTTCAAAACATAGACTTGGTTGGGAATTCTGCGATTTTATTTTGTCTTTTGATGAATTAAAAGAATTGAACTACCACTCTGTTATGGGGGCTATTGAAGGAAGCGTAGGAAAAAAAATTCGCACATTTCTGTTAAATTAATCTGACTAATAGATAACTGAACAATCATTGAAATGTATGCATGCTCTTCTAGAAACATCTCTCGCATCTTTTTTGGAAATGACATCTAAAGGACTCGAGGGAAGGTTAAAGAAGTTAAGATTATCTGGGCCAAAATACGGATTATCATTTGGGCGACGTTTTGTTTGCAGCCACTGGTGCAACCCGCCTAGTTCGAAGCAAAGATAGCTGATTCTATCCTGGTTTGTGCCTGTTCTTTTAAATACGACGATTATGTCATCGTCTGCAAATTTTTCTAGCGTGATAAGATTAAACTCGCAGCTTCTCAATTCGTCTTTGTTCATTTGTCTTTTCAATAACGAGTACGTGAGATTATATTTTAACAATTCACACGTTGCCATTTAATTAAGGATATTTTTTTTTTTACGGTGGTCCGCGCAAACACTCAAAATTTTTTTCCTCAAGTACATTAAAAATGACAAGCAATTTTCTCCATGAAGATTTAGTTGGCATAAAACTCCATCCGGAGGAAAATATTAAGAAACCAAAACAAAAAATAAAATTTCAAAAGTTGCTTGAGAAAATAAAGACAGAACAAAACTCAAAACTAGAAAAGACTGTCAGCACGCAAGTTCTCGGCGGCGGAAAATTTGCAAAATTGAAAGAAAGAATATGAACAATATAGCTTTAGAAGACATGGATGACGACAAGATAGACGTGTGGCTAAAATCTTACCACAAGACAGTATTGAAAAGATTATACGTCAGGATCAAAGGGATATTGCGAAACGATGCCGGGACGGGTGTCAACCGTTGCGTCTGTTGCGGCGTCGACATGGGGTCAATGAATCCGCGGCAGTTGTGTCGGAAGTCTTATTGTGATGGAGAGCCAAATGAATATTATGATATGAAATTCATGCAAGATGAAAATTCAAATGATTCCTTCCAGTCTGTTTTTTCAAATTATTCAACTGACAGTTCTCTCGTGCGATCGTTGTAACATTTTTTTTTAAAAATATTTTTAAATAGTAAATGAAAATTGGGGTAACTGCTACGGCTATCGTATTTTTCTTATTGGTTTTAGTAGCAATTTTTACGTCACGTCTTGTAGCGTTTCCTAGCGTACCTATTGGAAACGTAGACGATGACATGGTCACTGTAATCATACCGACTTTTAACAGAGACGTTGCAAACGTTACCAAAATTATACATTACTACTTGGATAATCAGATAGTCAAAGACGTATTTCTAGTGCAATTTGAAACAGGAAACGACGTTCCCATAACCCCGTCTCCCATCTTAAATAGAAAATGGATAAAATATTTGTATAAAAACGACCTTAGGAATAGGTTTAACCCTGTTGTAGATGTTACAAGTCCATACGTTTTGATTACCGACGATGACGTTTTGATTAAAAAAAATTATCTTAACGGCCTGGTGAAAGCTGCGGGCGCAGAAACTCATCTGTTTCATGGTATAGATGGGAGAAATTTAATATACAACAAGAACCAGAAAGTTTTTAAGTACAAATGCAGCTCACCGCCCTTGATGAAAATATCTCAAAAGGTAGACATTCTTTTAACAAGTTGCCTCTTATCCTACGCGCCCACTATAAAAAGAGCTTTCAGCATTTACGAACTTAAAAATAAATATTTTGCAGAACGCTTTAACGGGGAAGATATTGTGTTGTGTTTGTCGCATGGGTTAAAAAAATGCAGATTGTGGAACTGGGGAAAAGTTGCATGGAACGCGCACGAATTCCCACACTACCCCGGTAAAAAGAATATTCGTAGCGACAACACCATCGAATTGTCAAAAAATAAACTCCATGCGCATAACAGATCAAAAATAACAAATTCTTTGGTGAAAAACATTTTAACTAGACGATTAATTTACATATATTTTCACGTTCGCGCCACGGGAAAATGGAAAGACGAAGTCTACGAAATTTTTAAAGCCTTGAAGAAATTACGCGTATTTGAAATAATAAAAGAGTTAAGAGTTTGCGTTTTGGGCGAAGACGTTACCGTTTTGAGCGACCTTTGGAATTTCGACCCAAAAATAAAGATACGCGCAACCAGCCGCGACACAACGTCGTCCCAGTCTTTTACTCTAAACATCTTGCAAAAAGATAGCAAAACCGGGTCTTTTTACGCTTTTTACATGCACAACGTTGAAAATTTAATACCTAAAAAATGGGTTCGTCTGGTAATTAATGAGTGTTGGAAAGATCACATCAAGTTGTTGTTCGACATGCAAGCCCACGATGTCGCGGGCGCGCTGCTTAGTAATTATTCGCTCGGCGCGCACTTTTGCGTAAACTTCTGGTGGTCGAAATCAGAATTTTTGAAGAATAAAAACTATGTTGCCAGTCACGACGACGACTTGGTCCATAAATGGATTTTATCAAGCGAGGGGTGTACGGCACTTAACCTTAAGAAAGTAAATTTAAAATTGTTACCCACCCAGCCCGTGGGAAGTTACAACGTCGTTTCCCACGACAACGCGTTGTTTATAGCTAACCCTGGCCCATGAAAATTAACCAATCTTCTGGCGAATTTTTCGTTCCGCCATCGTACTGGACTGCTAATTTGTTATTTAGCAGCCATTGATTAATCGACACGTCTTCGCCGTCAACAAAAACGTCGCACAGCAAACGACCGTATTTCTCGTTTTTTACATTTTTTAAATTAACATATTTACCCAGTACTTTGGCTTCTAATTTTTGTTGAACGAAGCGCGCCGCCTTTTTTTCGCGTTCGTTCTTTGTTCTCAATTCTGGGGTGTCTATTCCGTTAAGTCGCACGCTGAAGCGGTAAATTCCAGCGTCGATGAGGTTGGTGAACACCGTAGCCACAGTGGCGATAGTTATAGAATCGCCGTCATAAACTTTGATAACTTTTCCAAATGTTACGTCCGGCACAAATGTTTTGCAATCTTGCCATTTTACAGAAGCTAAAATTTCTTTTGTGGAGGACGACATGCCTGTTTGCTACTGCATAATTTTTTTTTTTCGATTTTTTGCTGTAATTGCACCAAGCAAGATTCTATGACGTCCAGTTCGGATCGAATGGAACTAAACGAATTTTGAGTTGGTTGACGCGGGCTAGTCGCGCAAGACATAAACCTAGACGGCATTCTCACGTGGCAACTATTCTCTGAGTCAGCCATGTCTTAGAGCACCAACAAAATTTAAAGGGAGGAAAAAATTATTCTTACTCATATTTCTTCTCCGTTTTAACATTTTTTTTTATTTCGGGGGGTGATAAAAATGTTGCCAGATAGACATATTATCGGAACTACTATTTCTTTAAATTATGCTTTCGCCCAGTATGTTGTTCATTCCACAAGAACAAGTTTTATTGTCTCCTGTTTTTTCTTCGGGAACAAGGAGGTTCGAGTAGAGAAAGAACGTCAAATATGACGCGTATACTACGCAAGGCAGCGAAAGAACACCCGATATAAAGTTATTGTTCATGTATTGGAATGCGACCATGATTGAAGTAACAGTCGCAAATGCCACTAAAGAAACCCCCGGGATTTTAGCGTCTACTAAAAAGAACGATATTAATCCCGATAGCAGAAGTAAATTATATGCAATGTACGCGAACAAACTGAAACACGGACAAGAACATTTTTTCGCAACAAAATATGATGCTATAGCCCCCAAAACTATGGAAAGATTAGAAATTAACGTAAAATAATTTTTAAATAATTCCAGATCTTCGCCGTCACCTTTTTCGATTTCTTTTTGGAATCCATGCTCTAACGATATGATATTTATTATTGCTGCGGGGCTTAACATGACCGCAAAACTCAATATATCTGCCGGCTTCATTTTTTTGGTCTCGTTTAGTTAATAATACTAAATAAAATTTACCTTGTATAAACAAATGGTGGAGAATTTGGCCGACACCGCAAATTCTATATCTCAATTTTTAGGCGAGTTATCGACTAAAATATTGGAAAGAGAAATAAAAAATATGGCAAAAATTCTTATTCATGATCACAAAACGTCGCTATCCCCGGTAAAGATTGCTCTGCGATATATACAATTCAGACACAGCGCAGTCATTTTTAGAAATCAAATTACAATTATTACTACATCGCAAGTTATGCACGATATTCAAAAAAAAAAAATTATCAAAAAAGTAGCGTTAGCAATAGCCAACGCAAGACAGGATATTTGTAATTACGCCCTGCGAAAATGTGATTCTAAAACTAAGCAGTTGTGTAAAAGTTTATCTATTGGTCACGTCAACAATACAAGTCTATTTGTAAATAAACTGGAATCTTTGAATATTTTTGAATACGTGCCTGCAGAACACATCAATCTGATTTACAACGAGAACAAAAAGGTAGTAAAAAGCTGTGTCACAAAATTACAAAATTTATGGCTCAAGTTTTTTATAGTCATTCTAAAACTTGTACCAGAAAACGATTATAAATATACATTATTTGAAAACGTGAACAAATGTATTCGTACAAAAAAATTTGAACAAATTTACTTGAAAAAATTATTATTAAAAAGTAAATGAAAGAAAAGGGCGGGGAAAAGGCCGTTGTGAAATGTGCAAATTGCAACAAGGTAATAAAAGGCAATTGCATATTTGTAATAAGGAGTGATAACACCAAAGGGTATGATTTTCTTTGTGCGAATTGCAATCTTCATAAAAAAAATGAATCAAGATCAAAATTTTATTGATGTATACCAAACATGGGAAACTCTTCTTCTAACAATACAGGTGATGCTAGATACGATTTGTCAAAAACTCCAAAATCCATTTTTGGTTTAAAAGGAAATCTTGATGAATATGATGCGAGCGAAAAAATGACGTGTTCTGACTTATCTATGTTCAACTCGCGCTACAGAACTTTAGTGTACGATGCTAAAAAGGATTATGACAAATCCGACGCAAATTCATCTAAACGTACTTTGGATAGAAAAGTTAGGAACGAAACCGAAGAAATGTTTAACGAAGATTTTGACATGGGAAGGCGTAATAGCAACGAGGGTACATTTTCATCAGACAAAAGAAACGTTGGATCTAATCAAAAAAATTATTGCATAGGCGGAGATCTTGAAAAAAAAGGTATGGAGTGCACCGACAATGATGAGTGCAAACACGACTATCTCGCTTCCACCGGAATATGTACATCATCATTAGGCGACAACGACGAACGAAGCTCAACAAAGAGACGAAACAGGGCAAAAAATGCCATGACGAAAAAATACGCATCGAATGACACCCCTACATCAGACCAGGTCAAGCCCGGCCTCAAGGAAATTTCCGAGAGACCGCCGAGTTACAACAACGACAAGTTGGAAGTTTTGGCCATGTTTGATCTATGCAACCGCGCAAAGGACGCCGGCGGAAATTGCCTGGCAACCGTAGACGAAGTCAAGTGGACTTATGCCGAAAATGGGGAAACAGACGAGGCCACTAAAAATGCCACATCGACGCACGTCATTCCTGGTGGTTTTAAGTGCGTAACTCAGAACGCCACAGGCGGAGTGGAAGATTGGGGAACTGCTGGAGAGGCATAAAAATCCAGCCGTCATAACTCAAATCAATTAAGAAAATTTCGTAGACGACAGGTCCGACGTTTTTTTTTTTTGACCTTGACCAGTTCCAGATCAAATAAGAGTTCGGAATTAGCCGGTATAGTTGATGTTCCCCGCGACACTACTTCACTTCCGTATGCGAGATTGGGTGGTATGATGATCGTTCGTATGCCACCTTGTCTCATATTTTCCAGACCTAGGTTCCAACCTAAAATTAGTGGAGATGTTCCATATTTCAAAATAAATCCTTTTTTTTGAGTTGTCGAATCGTCAAATTTTATGCCATTCACAGCGCCCGGCGCATAATAGTAGCCCGTGTAATGAACCTCAATTTCGTCTCCTTCTAAAATACACGGACCATAACCGGTAATCACGTCGTTTACCAAGACCCCGTGCTGTTTTACATATGAATTTTTGTTTACAACCGGATTTTCATAACATTTGAAGAAAGCAGCAGCATGCCTAGTCATGCTTAAAAATGAGAAAAACAGAAAGGAGTTTTTCATTTTAATAAAAAATAGGAAAAAAAATGGTTACGATCGACGAAGGTTTATTTAATATTTTTACACATCACAAATTCATTACACTACTACTTGAATTGTCTTCTGTGTTAGCAACCCCTCTGGATACATAGGATGTTTTAGGAATGCGAAGCTTTTTACGCTTTTTTCGCCTCATTTCTACGTGTTCCTCGGCGGCTTCTAAATCAATATTGTGCGCTACCCTTGCGTCATCGTCCTCGCTGTATGACAAAGCGCCGCTAACTAATGGCGCAACGTCTATCGACGGCGCAACGGATTCTATGAAGTGCAACTTCATTTGTAATTTTTGTAATAACATCTCAACGGGCGCTCTGACCGCATGCGGTTTTGTAAATTCTGAGTCAACCATTGTGATCAATTCTTTGTATCCCGACGCTGCTGTCACATGAGCCGCTTCTTCTTGCGAATAGTTAAAAAAGGCGGCAAGGCCAGACGTCACGCCGGATATTACGAAAGCAGAAATGTTCACGTAAACGATCCACTCGTATTCGTGCGCTATTCCTTCAAAAGGAGCCATGACTAAAGGGATGACAATAGCTGGCACCATTAACCTGTAATGTTTTGTTTTAGATATTGTAGCAGAACGACTGTGATCCTGTGCCATTAGCGCAGCTCCGCGCTTCCATCTGTTTAACAATTCCAATTGCATTGCCGTATATTCTACCATACTTTGCTACTAATATTTACATAGTCAATACAATTTATGATATTATTGTGATCGTTCATTTGCCCTAAATCATTATTACATGTCAATTAAAATACCGCATGAAATCATCAAAAATAACATCTCCGCAATTTTTCCAAAATCATGATTTTACCTTGGAAAAAGTCAAAAGTTTAATTCCTGGAAAAACTACATCATCCAACTTAAATTATTTATCTTTTGAAATGGCCAATAGCGCAAGTTTGCAATTTGGCGGAGGTGAAGAGAATCAACCCTACGTAGACAACGTGTTTACAGATGAAAATTCTGATGATATTGGCGTGGGTATCGTGTACGATGATCAAAATTTAGTAAATTTTAGAAATGTGATGAATAAAAAACTACAAGAGTCTACGGGTATTTCTTGCCTTGAAAACATGCACAAAAAAAGTGAAATTACGCTCACGTTTCATGCCGATTCAAATATTTGGTTAAAAGAGAAGACTGGAAAACTTAGCAGAATCACATCTCAGAAGAAAAAAAAATTGGTCGAATTTTTCAAAAAACATGCACATGCGAAGACGTCCTGTGATATCATTGCATGTTTTTGCGGGGGGACCGTCTTTCCAAACGACGATACTATATATTTTCAAGAAGAGTGGAAAATTACGACCATCTACTTGCGAGAAGAAACGAAATGTAAAAATTGTCACAGGGATTGGATATCTGCGTGTTTTCAACCCAAAGCACTTTCCGTTCTCGCAAAACCCGTAGCGCCTCCTCCTCCGCCGCCGCAAAACTCTTCTGAGTTGTCGGATTCGATCGAATCTGATCACGATGTAGTAAATCTCGACGAAGTCGTAGAAGATGAAGACGATCCCCTGGCTCGTTTAAGTGATCTAGACATATCTCTTACGTTAAACCAAAGTGTGCTGAGGAAATGAACTTTGATAATAAAATATATACCTGCGTCATATCAAACCCAAGCAATAATACTTTTGCGAAGGAAACGATTGCGAGGTGCAAGGAAGTTGGAATAGTTGCTCACGAGGTAGATGGGTCGCCGCGATATCACGAAGATTTACAAAATGCGCCAGTCGAAAGAGCTCATTTGCGAGCCATATCGCACTTCTATAGAAAAAAAGAATTGCGAAATTTTCACTTGTTTGTCATAGAAGACGATTGCGAGTTTGTACCAGCAGCCAAGCAAATTATTGAAAATGCCATCATAAAGTTAGATAGGAAACCTTACTCGTGGGCTAGCCTGCACGTAGGACATATTCCCGTCGGTCCGGCATTTCCGGTTTCTAGTCTTGGAGGCACGTCCATGTTGATTTGGTCATCAATTCCATTCACGGGTCACGCCTACATAATAAACAGACATTACGTGTCTGTAATTACGAATGTCGCAGCTCATAAGTTCAAAAGACCCTATAGCCAGGAGGGATTTTGTCAATACTCGCTGTTTAAAAAGTTTGCCATTCAACCAGTGATTGCAACCCAGAATCGCCGACCGAAGGAGCTTGTTGACATAGATAGCGGAAAGTTAGCCTGGCCGCTCTGCTACCTTACGCCGTTGTTCGAGTTTTCAGACTGGAATCATTTTTTCTGCCTGATCGGTTTTGTTTTCATTCCTTTAGTCTTCATGTTATTCATCTTAATTTCTAAAAAAATATTAAAACTTACACAAAAAAATATTTAACGTATATAAAATGAATCGAGTCGTCCTAAGCGGAAGTGATATTTTATTGATGCGTAAATTATCGCCCAACGACAGAGAATTGTCCTTTGATCTCAATTTTGACAATTCTGGAAATTTAAACGATATAAACTATTTGATTGGGAATACTTGCTCTCCAAACAAAGGCAATTGCTCAATTCGTTCGATACCCGGCGCCGTCAGCGCCCATACGCATCCAAGGGGTGAGAGGGTATCCAGCGCTGATTTGATGGTTAGCATCCATAAGCATCCAGAGTTCGGGGGAAACAGAAAACTTTCTTTCGTCATTGCCCCAAACGGTTTTTACTCTTACGCACCAACTGATGTCATTATTAACAAGTTCAAACAATTATCCCCCAGCATGCAATCTAAATTTCAGAAATACATAAAATGGGTTGGACATCAATTGCAAGATGACACTCAAAATGGAAATGTCTCGGAATTCCTAACTTTTGTGCAACAGCTGGGATTTAATATTTCTTATCACTCGTATAATTCCTTTTTACCCACCGACAACTTTGTGTTCAAGTTAGATCAGTAATTAAGGCTGTAGCGCGAAGATAGACCATGCCTGCACATGGCGCCCGACGTTGAAAGAGAAAACTTTCCTACGGCGTTGGGTTGTATGGCGCTCGCGTCAAACTCTTCTCCGTCTGTAAGTGGACTAAAAAGATCTTGATTGAAATTGTTATTTTTATTTTTTAACTGAAAATTCACGCCGTTGATTTCCATTTCCCTGTAATACATGTCACGTGAGATTTTACTTCTTGTTTCCCACATTTTACCGACGATTAGCGAACCATTTTGCAATGTAATTGCGAAAGAACCGGACTGACATTGAACACCCCGAGTCCTTTCTAGTTCGCACTCGGGCAAAAAAGGCGCTTGAACACACGTCGGCAATTGCTTTGGTTGAGAAATTTTTTTCATATGGTCAGTTGTCAGATTCATAAAATTGGCCATTTTTTTAATTTACAATATTAAAAAGTGATGATGATTATTATATACTTAATGTTATTTTTGATTTTCTTCATCGGCGCGGTTTTAGCGTTGTTTATGATTTCGGGAAATTCAACAGAAAAACCAAAGGCACCTACTTCATTGAAAAAAAATTTTGAGCCCGTCACAATGATAATATCTGCGTCGCCGGTTCCGTCTCATCCAGAAACTATTTGCATGGAAAAAATATTATCATCGGTTTTTAGCCACATCAAAGGAAACGTTTCAAAAATTATTCTTGCCCACGACATTATTCCAGACGACCAATGCGACAAGAAGAGAATGCATGCGTGTTACCCAAAAAAGAAGCGGGAAGAGTTCAAAGACACCTATCCAAAATATCTAGAGTCCCTGAAAAAATATTTGGAAGTGAATACTTTTGACATACCTATAGAATTCGTCCAAGCCGAGACTTGGGGGGGTCTTACAGGAAACATTAACAACGCCATGAAACTAGTAGAAACGAAATATGTCATGCTTGTCCAACACGATCTAGAGTTTGTGAGAGACATAGATGTGAACAGTATTGTGGCAGACATGCAACAACATCCTGACCTAAAAATGGTGCAATTCAACAAAGATCATAATAACGTTTTCCACAGAGATCCTAAAAAGACTGGGATTTTGCAAGCGTGTCATAATTTGGGGAAAGCCCCCAAAGACCAAGGATTTGGCGATATCAAAAAAACTGAGAATAATACTTTCATCAAAACGCCATGTTGGACAGACCAGAATCATTTAACGACGACGGACTACTGGCGCGATGTCGTCTACCCTCTTTGCGAACCAAATTTGCCGCGGTTCATGGAGTATACTATGAACAAATTGTCACCGTTTGACTCGGTGAAATTTGGAACTTGGGTCTGGAGCCCAGAAGGTTTTAATAGCAAAAAGACGATTCATCATTTTAATTGTCGACGAAAAAAACCTATATTCTTCAAGTGATTATAGTATTTTTTTTTGTCTAACATAATAAAAGATGCCAGTCACTTCGGCATTAATTGTCGAACCAAGAAATCACATTGCTCTTGACTGGGTGGTGGACAATGTCGCTGAAACACTCGGCGCTGAAGTCCCCATACATTTACACCACGGTAATAAAAATAAAGAGCTTTCACAGGCTATAGCAAATAAGTACAAAAATGTGCGATTGCACAACATGAAGGTCGAAAATTTAAGCATTGGTGGATACAGCAACTATATGACCCAATCGAAATTGTACGAAAATCTACCAGACGGTCACACCATCGTTTTTCAAACCGACTCGGCGTTTTGCGACCCTAGCGCCGAAGACACCGTGTCTAGGTTGAACACATTGTCTGAATACGACTACATTGGAGCGCCGTGGAAATGGTGGACCGGCAAGAATGACAATAGGGGCGTCGGTGGAAACGGTGGATTTTCGTTGAGAAACACGCACACCATGGCTAGGTTGTCAAAAGTTCTGGAAGAGCAGAGCACGCGCGACGACGTCTTATGTGACGTTGAACACAACGACATCGACAGCGAAGTCATCACCACGAGTTGCGACGCTAACGGCTCTAGCAACGACCATCCGGCTTGCGTCTTAAAATGCCACAAAATTGCTGCAAAAATGCGACACCCAGAAGACGTAAAATTGACAAGAGCTTGCAAACGAGATCAATCGTGCAAACTTCCCAATTTATTCGAAGCGGCGGAATTTCAAAATCAGCACGAAGACTTTACGGCGAGAGCAACCGATTCTGAAATAGTCAAAGAACCTATCAGCGGCGTGCGCTGCCTCAAGACCGGAAGAGACGATCCGATTGGTTTTCATAAACCACAAAAATTTTGTCACCGCTTGCAAAAATGTCCCGCTATCGAAGAATTCCCGTGGCGCAAACGCGGAACCATGACAAATAAAGAATTGAGGGAAAAACTTGATTATCTAAAACATGGAGTTTAAATGATGAATTCTGACTAGTTTCTAACTGAATGATAACCCGATTCTTTCTAGGTCACCACGCAAATCGTCATCGTCAAGATTTAGATTTCGTCTGACAGATTCAAGGTCGTCTTCGTCAAGTTGTCTTCTCGATTGTCGAGGTGGTGGCGTATTAACTATACGGTCGTGTTCTCCCAACACTTCACGAGCTAATGCGTCTATTCTCCTTTGGTTCTCTTCCGAGACCGTGGACCGGTCTGCAGCCACCTCGTTAGTTAGTCTCGCCAATTCACGTTGTTGTTCAGAGGTCATCGGACTCATGACGCTGACGCCCCGCAGTACGGCTAACAGCTCCCTTGAGCGCACGCTCCTAGTTGGTCGCGGCGCCGATCGCCGCAAGCGAGGCACCTGTGGCGGTGTCGGCTGTGTCCTATCTTCTGCTTGACGGCGCAGCATTGATGGGGGTGCAAGTCCAAGATGCGGTTGGATGACAGACGGAACTGTAAACATTGGTATACCTAACTCGTTGGCGAGCTCGTAGTTCCAATTTTCTTCAAAGAAATGTTGTACTTCGGGATTTGTTCCCATTTCTGACACTAAGTGTCGTATAGCGTTGCGCACAATCATGTTTGGGATATAATGACGAGATCTTAAAACGACGCCGCTTGATGTTCGTATAGGATACATGTCAAGTCTGTCTAAAGAAGTTTTCTCATAAGTAAACCCATCTGCGGCAACTACTGGTTGAATAAATATGCATTGAGTAATCGGACATATAAAATCTTCTAAATGTATGTTACCCGTGGCACCCCCCGATATGTTTTCAAACAAGTTAGTACTATTGTTAAACTTGATTCCTAACGTTTTTAAATACGTTCTTCTTGATATTTTAGTTGGCAACGCTTGTAAAGTTTTTTTTATTACTTGTTTTGCATGCATTTTTATTATATACCAGACAAAAAAAATTTATTTGTTTATAGTTTTTTTTGTCAGTTTTATTTTTGGTGGTACTTAAAGAATTAGCCTAAGCGCGTTTCGTTCTATATTCGACTTCGTTTCTCAAGTAGTGAATGGCCTTTTTCAAATCTTCTATTTTAGACGATATGTTATTATGGTCTTTGTATCCCGCTCGACATGTATACTTTATGACGTTTCCGAGATGAAAATCAAGATTCTGGTCTCTGATAAAATCCCAAACATCTATAGAACCTCTTTTATAATATGACGGCCCCGACTCGTTTTCCAAAGTTTCTTCCAAAGTTTCTTGTTGGGGGATGCGAATGAATTTTCCATATAATTGTTGATTAATCATGTCTACTAGCATGGTAGACAATGCATCGTCTTTTTCCAAAACATACCAAAGAGGGTCCAAATTTTTCCAAATGTAATCAAGCCTTTCGCGCTTATCTTTGAACATTTCAAATTTCTTGTTGTATGCTATGGGAAAAAGTTGACATAATTCTTCCACATAATTCAGGTCCGGGGCGCCGGTATCGGGATCAAACAAATGATAAAGAACTTCCTCTGCCTGCTCATTAGTGATCGAGGCGAAATCAACTGTTTGTTTACTCAAAATTTTTTCCGTCAATGTTTTCTCTGGAATCAGAATGTCGTTCTGTTCTTTTACGTGTTCTGAAATGAGCGCTGCTAAGCCATCCGGGTCACAGCCTTTAATCATACCCACCTCGACAGACGCTCGAAAAATCTTGAACGTAGGCATGGCCGCCACGCCGAAGGCCATGGCTGTTTCCTGATTCTCGTCGACGTCTACTTTGACAAAATACGCTTGCGGAAATTTCACAGCAAGCTCTGCGAACACGGGCGCAATGCGCTGGCACGGACCGCACCACGTGGCCGTGAAGTCAACAACTACAAGTTTATCCTGTGCTTCCTTCAGGATGGCATCGAAGTCGCCTTTTGTTGATGGGTGCTTTATTTTTTCCATGACAATTCAAATTTGCAAATTTTGGAAGACAACAGTAAATTTAAAATCTCTCCAAAAATAATGTTACTTAGCGATTTATTTGGATTTTGTGGAGCCTTTTTTTTAATTGTTCGATTACTTCCACTCTTAAGAGAGCAATTTGTCAAAACCGTAAAAATTGAATTTAACTTCTTGATTCTGGAACTGACCGCGTGCCTATTTCTTGGAACATCGGCTGTTCTGATCAAATCCTTACCTTTCATTATAGCAAATTGTATTTGTTTTGTCAACCTTTCAATCATCATATCGTTACAGATAAGGTTGCGCATGTCGAGTGAATTTTACGTTGACGAACAAGACATCAACGATCCAAAAAAAAACCCCTACCCCGAAATAATAATTCTAGAAGACTGCTAGTAATATATTTTGTAAATTGGTAATTTAGGATCGGGCAGTCAACCCAAATGCCGGGTTGACAGAGCTGCCCGATTCTTGTTGGTTGGAACTCATGGGCAGTGCGCGATGCGGCACGTCGTTTAAGGCAGTGGCGCTGGCGGAATACCCACGATAAGCTTCGCCTTTCCTTTTATTGACTAAAATTGGGACGCCGTTGCACCAGGGTGATTGTTGCAATTCGACTGATGAAAGTTCTGAAATGTTTTGCATCCAAATTTTATTTTTTAAATGCGTTTGTGTTTGTACGTGATTATAAATTTTCATCGCCGGGTTGGATTTTGGGTGAAAGTACAGCACGTAATCAAACATGGCAGTTGGATCCGTAAAATCAATTTCTTGTTCCTTTTTGGCTGTCGGCATTTGTTGCGCATTTTGATGTGGTGGCGCTTGCGGTGGCATTTGCGGTGGCATTTGCGGTGGCATTTGCGGTGGCATTTGCGATTGCTCGCCGGGCTTCAGAAAGCTTCCGGGCTGCATCGATTTGAGTTCGTCCCCGCTGACTGGCTTGACGTTATTTAAATTCACCATTTGCTTTTATCAGTATTTATTTATTTTGAAAACAAACGCAGATTGAAATCTTTTATGGAGAAAAAAGGCAGTTTTTTTTCTCCAAAAAAATTTGTAGCGACAACTTTAATTGAAATGTCGATGGACGGTCTGCGGGGCGCCCACCAGGGCACCCGCCAGGGCAGCGGTGAAAATATAGAAGGTGCGCAATACCGAGAGGGTGAATTGGCGCAAATGATCATAGACTTGCGCGATTCAATCCATACGTTATACGAAACAACAGTACCGGATCGTCTGACACCACCGCCGGCGCTTGTCGCTAACCGAGCCGACGACGCTAGCAACGCTGCGCAACAGCCTTAATTATTGATTGTATTGAATAATTAGAGAAATATTGTGATTCAATTTGTGTGATTCGTATGGAGTGCCGTCGTTATTTAGCAGTTCTACTTGTAATTTCGAAATGTTTTGAGAGGAGAAGTTTAATTCTTGGGAACCCATGGAATTAACATGCGTGACACCACTCGATCTGATCGATATTCTTGCTAGACAAGAGGAAACAACATTTGATGATTGAATGAGAGAAGTTGATTGAGAATTCGGCACAGCTCCAATTGCGTTTATTTTAAGCAGTATAGCTGGTTCGTGATCAACATTCCAAGTACCGGAAAGATCTTGAAAGTCGCTTATGTCGACATCTTCCAACAAACCGATTCTTTGTTTGATGGTATGTTTTCTGTTGCTGCCGTGCAGAGAAAACCTTGGAACATGAAACGGAAACACGTTGACACTTATTGGGTATGATGTGCTTTCTAAGTCATTGAAACATTTGACAGCCAAATCTTTTTGCAAAGCAATCGTAGCTGTCATTGCGTCTGTTCCTAAAGATACGACCTGCGCTGTCACGGTTGTAGACGTGGTCGCGTTGCTGATGTTCACAAAACAACCAACTTCGAAAAACAATGGCGGTGTTACGTCGTATGAGGAGCTAGGTTGCACCGTCAAATAGTAGACTGCGCCGGAATCTGCGTTTGATAGCGCGTCGCTGCCCGATCCAGTATAGAGAGACGAAGAAGTTATCGAGCAAGAGAGAGTCTGGTTGCGCCTGCAGCCAAATCCAATTTTCCTGGTCGGGGGGTCTCTAGATCCTATAACGTACGTATTCTGCAAATTTCTACATGATTCAGCATTTTCATTTTGTATCATACTAACGACAGTGTTATCATTTATTTTTGATCGTCTAGGATATTTCATGAGCACAGCAAGAGATGAATTCTCGACGGATGTTAAACATTTATTTTTGCTATAGTAAGAACAATTTGGCACAAATCCAAGGTATCTTGCCAAGATGTTTACAGAATTTGCAGACGATGGGGCGCCTGATTGCTTGGACCACGCAGAGTTACTTTCAGCGCTCGTAGAAAAATGTAGAACAAAGTCCGCAGTGCTATTGATGACCCATCTTCGGTTAGCATACGTTAGTGTCCAGCTTCCGCCGCATTTACTTGCAAGCTCTGCCTCTAAGTGTGATTTGAACGAAACCACGGAATACTTCCCCACTGGAATGTACACGGAATGTGTCGATCCCAAATAATCTGTCACACCCATGTGCAACGCATTTGAGCCATGCGGCACAGAATAGCTTAAGTTCAACGAATTCAAACGTTCTCCAAGAAGATTTCCCATCGTTGAAATATCTATGATTCCAGCCGGAAATTTTATTTCAGTTGTTTCCGGCGTATTAGATTCGCACGTCCAATTTATTGCATTGGCGTTTGCAAACAAATTACGAGGACAGCCAATAGAAAATCCCAATCCTCTCGGATTACCAGATGCGTCCCCCCTGTTATAGCTGTAATACAACGAGACTTTGGATGCGGGATTAACCGAGACGTACTTAAATTGGAAGACGCCGTTGTTGAATAAACAGACGAGATTTGTATTTAAATATCTACAATAATTTGTTATTTGTTCTGCTAATTCCTGGAACGAAGGCTCCTTGGCGTGCATGGTGCACATGCTGGTGTTAGGGGATGACGTCAACGAGACCACGTCGATCTCGAAAGAGTTGTTATCGATGATTGTGACATTTGATTTTAATCCGGCTTCGTCGCTGATCATCTCGTTTTCAAAAGGTCCATTAAGCAGCCATGCGATTCCGCGATAATTCGGGTGCAAGCCGTGAGGCGCTACCGAGGTGACCGTTACTCGAACAGCGTTTCCGTCGCTGGGAGAAGAGTTAAAATCTATTTTGCACGCATTGTCGTAGGAAGGGATTGAAATAACTTTTTCAAAATATACGTCGTTTTCGCAATACGTAAACAATAATTGATTTTCGTATAAAAATAGAGATGTAGAATTGGGGTCTAACTTAGCAGAAAAATCTTTAGCGCACCCGATGATACATCCTTCGTGCAAATGCAAGGTGTCATTTTTTTCGCTTTCAATGGTGTATTTAGGCATCGACGGCATTTCAAAAGACGCTAGTTTTATGGTTGTGACGCCGTTGAATTTTGGAATGTCAATTTGATACTTATTAGTTTCCGGCCAAACTTTTTGATCTCGATCTTGACTTTGAAAATTTAGAAAAGTTTGAGCAAGCACGTGTGTTTTGTCTTTCATCCTGATTTACATATACATATTAAAAAAAAAAATACCTTAAGCAAGGGGGATGAACCTAGGTATTTTTATTGGCGTTATTGTCATCATTGTTGTTCTCAACGCGGCTAGTTGTTATTTGTTATTTAGCGATTTTGACACTAGGCTTGAAACAGAACAACAGATTTTACCATGGTCGTCGATTGCAATTATTCCCGTAGCGGCTACGATCATTGCTGCCATGGAAATAGAAACTGAAGGTAGGTTTGGGTGGTCGGCGATGATTCCGACGAAAAGATTAATTGGCGGATTTACAGCATACCACTTTTGTTTAGCTCTATCTGTTATTACGTTGTTACATTTTACCTGGCTGTTTGTAGACCCAGAAGACATAAACTCTGGTATTCAATTAGAGCGGGGAATATTGGTGTGCGTCATAGCCCTGTTCTTATTTGAAGACATGGCATGGCAATTAATGAACCCGCAAACTAGTTGTTCCAACAAACTTTGCGTCAGAAATCTGCAATCTGGTGCCTTCAAAAATTTAAATCCGTACTTGATGTACGCGCTCTTGTTTTCACTCGCTGCCTTGGTTGGTGTTGATCCAACGGTCTATCCAATGCTGGTCAGCATGTTAGTGATCACGTTGATCCTGACTATTCTGTTTCCAGGTGCCTTCATAAGAAACGCGTACAAATCCAGAAGGATTTCTGCCGAAAAACTTTTAGAAAAATATGATTTTGATGCAAACTTCAAAGAGGGGCAAAAAAATTTAAATGCCATATCAGAAAAATATGGCATAAACGGCTTGCGAACGTTTTTACAGACTTTGAAACCGACAAATAATCTATATGGCACTGGCGCTAATATAAAAATGAAACAGCTCACCGATGAAGTTTAATTCGCAGGTATTCAAAGTCCAGCGGGTGGTGCAGGAAGCGCATTACCGTTCTCGTCGAACGGAAGTTTAAACATGTTGCTGTATTCTTTAGAATAATAACCAAATCCTTTAGGTCCATATCCAAGATCGTGCGTCTTACTATTTCTATAATAGTTGTGTGGACTGTATGGCGAAAATCCATAATCAGGTTTGTAGGTTTTTTTTAATTTACACAAGCCGTTCTCATCCATAGACGGATTCCAATCACAATCTTTGCTTTTTTTACACGAATTTTCGTTTCTAGCGGTGCAATAACCGTGGTCTTCGATTTCATTGTTATCATCAGTAAACGAGCTTACTCTGTAAGTGTTGTAACTGCTGTACCTTGGTTGAGGATTCGTAAGTTGTTTCAACTCTAAAATCTTTTGCTGTATACGTATATGTTTTTTTATCATTTCGATGCGTTTTTCGTGGTAATCTTTAGTAAAGTAATCAATCTCGCTATACCTACGTGTTGATTTCCTAGAATTTCTGGTCCTTTTGCCGCGTGTCTTGCTGCGTGTCTTGCTGCGTGTCTTGCTGCGTTTCTTGCTGCGTGTCTTGGTCTTAATCCTGGCGCTCTTGCTTCTTCTCTTAGAAGCTCTCTTTCTCCTCTTACCGCCCTCGAATTCATCCATTTCAACATTCATCGAAGAATCCCCATCGGTCGGACCGCCGCCCGAAACTCCTGATTTTTGCAAACTTTTTTTTAGGCGACTCATTTCTTATATAATATAGAGAAATTATTATCCTTGCTTTTTTGAATCTCCTTGCAAAGTAAAACATACTTGTAGCCAAACCAGTATTCCTATGATTATTTGAAATCCTAGACCAACCCACTGTTGCTTTCTAGGGGCGGTGAACCACCCGTCGGAATCATAATCACTCAATATGAGCACTGTTCCATACCAAACCGTCAAGTAGCTGAATAAATACGCAACCGCCCCCATAAACTGTTTTTTTCCCAAATTTAAAAATTTTTTTTCCAGGTTCTTGGGGTCATCTATAATTCCAGAACTAGACATTCTTTATATCTGTAATTATTTTTATAATATCTTGTTCTAATTCTTTCTTTACGAATTTGAAAACATTAGAAACTACTTGATTAAGTATCTTATTAGTGTTGTATTTATCTTTTTTTATTACATCTTTACCAAAATACAATTTTCTTTCAAAGGTAACGTCTTTTGTATGTACTATGGGGTTTAGGTGAAGAGCGGATAAAATACCACTTACTTTTGTGTGGTTTCCTTCGTTCCCTACTACTCTGTTGTAATCTTTATAATTTATTTTTATTTCTATCTCTACGGGGATGACAACCTTTTTCAGTTGAAAATTAAACGGGCTCGTGTCATTTTCTGAAGTTTGTAATTCAGAATTTATGTTTAAAGCTTCCCAGGTCAAATTCCAAAAGATGCTCTCACGAGCTACTAAATCAGGTACTTCTTGCAAACACAAGTTTCCGAGTCCCAAGATTTCAGATGAATTAACGAACACAAATTGGTCTTTGATAAATTCGTTACCAGCATGAACGTGTATTTGCAAGAACGCCGTAATAATGATTGTCAACACAAAAGCGAAACAAATATAATCAACTCCTTCTTTGGGAATTTTTTTGTGTATAAAATGTATGCATAATATAGGAATTATTGATAATAGCAAGCACGTATAAATTCCTATTGCGATGTAATCGATTGGTTTTATGTGCATCGAAACAGAATTTTCAGGTATTTTTATTATCTTTTGCAACGCATTCCTATCTATTTTTGACGGCAGCGCCATTTCGTGAACAATATTTTGCCACGGGTCAATGTGCTTGATTGCAACAAGTTCTTGAATCTGACGCTCTACGACAGGTCTCGCTTTCCCAATCACATTAATAACATGATCTCGTAATTTTTGGTTTACAAAAGACACGTCTGGAATGTTCGGAAGATTTTCGGCGTCGGCGTGCCAAAATGAAGATAATGTGTCATTATCTCTTTTTTTTAATACGTGAAAGCTCATTTTTTAAATGATGAGAAAACAAACTACAATAATAAACGAGTTGGCAATAGAATATAGGATGACAAGAAAAATAAATATAGCATCATACCAGGATCCATCTCTTTTAATCTAGAATTTTTTTTTCAATCCTAACATTTCTTAGTGCAGCATGTCAAAACAAACCGGAGCAGTTTTTGGTTGTTATCTACGCAAATAATCTCTAAAATTTTAGATCAGTTTCTAGATGGGGTGGGCGGGGGAATCTAGCTGCTGCTACTCTTAAAGATGATTATCCATAATTATCCATAATCCATTGCATGCGCTCCATTTCACGCTCAAGTTGATTTGTGGACAAGGGCGCGGGGTCGATAAATCCACTAATCTGCAGTTCTCTAATTAAATAATCCACAGTGCCGGGATCTTCTAAATTCTCGTCGTTGTATGGACCGCCCAAGTTAGTTGGCATCTTGCTTATGACCTCTTCAAGGCTATTTTTAACCTTAGAACTTGAAGGGTTGTCATTTTTTGTCGTCTTCTTCTTCTTCTGGCGTTTCTTCTTCTTGAGGCTCTTCTTCTGAAGAGCAACATCAAAGGAATGAGAAACCTGAACTATTCTGGAGAAGGTAACTTTGCGCACGGACAAGTTCCTTGCGTGCAAGTAGCCCCCACGACGTGATGCGGCGACTATCTCTGCGTCCTCGTCGTCCTCGTCGTCATCATTTTTTAAAAGTTTGTGTGATGGTTGGGTGTAAAAGTGAGACATGTGTGACGATCGATCATGCTATGTTCTGTCCGCGTTTGTATTGGATTGGAGAAAAAAAAAAATTTTTTACTCCCTCTACAATTTTTTTTTTTATCTATTTACACATCAAATGGATAAGAAGGGCAAAATTATCATAGTTGTGATCGCGTTATTGTTGTTGTCCGCGGGTGGGGCGTTTGGCATATTTTTAATGACACGTCAAAAAAACGACGACACAAACGACGACACAAACGACGACACAAACGAAATCACACAACCGGCCGTTCCGCAATATGCTTTGCACGCGACACCAAGCAGTGCTGTTGAAGAGGGCAATTCATTGTCAATTAACCTAACAACTTCCAATGTTTCCGACGATACCTTGTACTATTACCAGATAACTGGTGTTCAACAAACAGACTTTTCATCTGGACAAATAAGCGATATATCCGGTCTACAAAAAAACGATTTTCCTATAAATTTTCAACTACTTGATGAAAAACCAGTTTTAACAGCGTCTGGTGGTTCGACCGAAAGTTCGGGCGAGACGTTAAAGTTTAATTTGTATTCCGATCCGGAATTCGCGACTCTTTTAACTGATATCACCGTGACCATAAATGACAGCGGAAGAAGGACTATAGACCTTCAAATTGAAAATATTATAGAACCCCAAATGAACGCAGAGGCCGCGTATTCATATTGGAAAGTGACGGGGCGCGATAGACTGGGTCTTGTAGAATCCGACAATAACCGCATACACGACAGAAGCCCAAACATCCGGGTGAAGCGGGGAGATATCCTCAAATTTACAAAAGTAACTAGTGGGGGTAGTTTGAATATAACTTACATGCAACAAAGCGGTTTTAACAACTGGGGTAATTTCCCAGTCACCAGTGACACGTTCGAATATTTACAAAATAACGGTGGTAGTTTAACTGAAGTAGAACCGCCCGCCGATGCGAGCGGCATTTCATTGGGAACAATAACTTGGAACACCGAGAACGCCACCGCAGGCTTGTATTATTATAACAATAATGATGAATTTACTGATCCTTTACACGTTCATGGAACTTCCCTGCCAACTGGTCTAATACAAATTATAAATTAAAATCCAAAATAAAAAAATTCCTTTATTAAGAATGCCTGTAAACAATTTGATTCGAGCAAATATTGGAGCAGCCTCTTTGCACGGTTTGTTGTTAGTAGCGCTGGTTGCGTACTACTTCATAAATAATCCAGACAAAACTTCGGTGTTTCTCTTTGACGAAAGTTGGGATCTTTCGAACGAGACGGAAAGATGCGAATGCTGGGCCGCTCAGGGTTATTTTACTACTAATTCTGAAATTAATTTACTCACCATGACACTCGTTTTTACAATCATAACATTTATCGCTCACGTGTTTTATGCGTCAAACATATCCAATGTTTACTTATCTGCGATAGATTCTGGTAAAAATCCTTATAGATGGATAGAATACGGCGCTTCCGCAAGTATAATGTTAGGAATTCTTTCTATTCTTGCTGGCAATCGAAATAGAAATTTGTTTATTTTAACAATTGTAGCTACGTTTGCGCAAATGCTCCAGGGGTACAGCATAGAATCTGCGGTGGCAAACGGCGGGTCGGCCGTCGACAGATTAGTTCCCCTTGTTGCTGGTTGGGCTTTGCTTGCTGGAGCATGGTACGCAGTGTATCACAAATGGTACGACGGCATGGCGCAGGCTTTCGACAATTACGATTATTGCAAGGAAAATAAAGATGACTTTGATGCGGGTGGCGGCAAGCCGCCAGAATTCATATCGCATCTAATTAACGTTGTGTTCGTCATGTTTGCTAGTTTTGGTGTTGTAAATCTTGCATACGTCGTGAATTCGTTCATCGGTGATGCCAAGTCTAATTTCAAAACTTATGAATTAGCCTATATTAGTCTAAGTTTTATAGCAAAAGCAATTCTTATCATATGGTGCATGTCTAGCATTTTTAACGGCGAGCTAGAATGGTTGAAAGATCCGGGATCTTTAGATGTTCTAGATGTAAAACAACCGCCATTGACAAATGAAGAAATGAGTTCTTATCAGGTCACCAAAAACGGAAAGACTTGGGTATTTGAAAGCAGTTCTACCAGCGGGGGTGCGTTTTTGCATCGCAATGGTTTTCAGCATAACGATTTTATGTGGCAATCCCAACTCGGCGGAGTCGGGGTTTCGGCGTACACTACGCAACTTGACTCAACGTCCTTTTATGATTATGCGGGAAATGCAACGGAGGGTGCTTATAAAACAGATGCTAGCGGCGAAAACCTCTATGGTGAGTGGTTGCAAATAAAATTTCCTGATCCAGTCTTAATGACCTCTTTTGCGATCAGTGGAGCACTTTCTGAAAATCTCCCAAGGTCTTTTAAGATTTTAGGCTCAGAAGGCGGCACAAGTTGGGACGTGCTAGGTGAATACACTGATGTAACAGTAGCAACTACTGATGAAGGAACAAATTTAAACCTAGGTCCTTTGGCAAAGAGTAGCAATAACTATTATTATTACGCAATCCTAATAACTCGTATTGAAAAAATAAAACAAGATGCGAATAACGTTGCTATTCGATGGTTGAGATATTATTCTACTCCGAATTCTTGTGTTTCATTTAATTCTGAATAACGTCGCCATTCGATGGCGATGAAGCTAAACGTCAAATACAAATAGATCAAACTTAGCATCATCTGCTGTGGCAGATGTACAATCAGCTACTGTACCGATAAAAGTAGTACCATTAATTTTTTCCATATTAACAACTAATGGTTGTGATCTACCACCTGCACCTGCATTATGAAAATGACCTTGTGCTAGTATAAGATAACTATCAGTATCGCCATAGTTATGAGCCATCGTAAAGGTAAACTGGAATGAACCATATCCAGATGGATTTGATATAGCACCGTAGGTTGCAGTAATACCTGCACCAGTCCAAGTACCTTGTGGATTTGATGAAAAATTTGTAAAGGCAGCGGTTCCTTTATACCTAGGACCACTACTTGCAAGGCTTTGAACCTGGCTTTCCAGGCTGGAGTCATCGGGGTGATCATGTTTCTGATTTATGAATCTTTCGGACAAATGTACTATAGACGACAAAACCAATCCGATAAAACTTACGATTCCAATTATAACATTAATTGCCACAAGAACTTTAAAATTAAACTCCATTATTCTTATTATTGAAAGATAAATTTTTTAAAAATCAATATCGACTGCCTGGTACAACTCTTCTGGAATTTTTTTTATTTTGAACGTCAATCTATGTCCTTTGGAAAAGCCATGTGATATGATACCATCGATATGTTTTTTTGTGCCGTACCCTTGATTTTTTAATAAATCATAGTTGTCGTTTAATTCTGCGTCTTGCGAACACAGATCGCGAATGTACGACGTGTGAGCAACCTTTGCTATGATGGATGCAAACCCTATCCCGTCATGTATTAAATCTCCCTTGATAATACATTTGTGAGGTATTAATTTGTCGTTTCTGAAATAAGGTTTGAATTTATTGCCATCAACGTAAATGTCATCAAACGGTATTTTAAGCGCGTCTAAGGCCCTATGAAAAGCCATCATCGTACAATGATATATGTTATGCTGATCGATTTCTTCTGAACTTGCTGTTCCGATGCTCCATTCCAAACAATTATGTTTTACCCATTCGGAAATTTTTTGTCTTTTTTGAGCAGAAATTTTTTTACTATCGTATGTTTTTAGTTTGAAGGGTGGTTCTAAATCATCTGGTAAGATGACGGCTGCTGTAAAAACAGATCCAAACAAACTGCCCCTTCCGACTTCGTCTAAATAAACTCTCATCACAATTGAAATTTTATTATGTACGAAATAATAATCTATCTGGATTTATTTGTGAATATCATTTTGATAATAAACACGTTTTTAGATTTCTATTCTAAACCTTTGTTTTCTTTTTAGCTCAGTGTCTTCTCGGTCGCAGTTGCTGATGTTGCGTTTATAATAATTAAGATGAACATCGAAGCCATCGGACAATTTGCAACGAAAATTCTGTTTTTGGTCAACCTTTAACTTTTTTCCTGACGCGTCCGTGTAATAACTACCGGTCGAATGATGTAAATTTTTAAGTCTTACCCTGTCTGGCTTGCCCGGTAATTTATTCACTCTGTACATAGTTTGCCCGATGCCAAAGCAGGATTCTGTAGGTTGTGTTTTGGTGCAGTCGTTTATCAACGATTTTGCACCGTCTGGAATATTAAAGACTTTCCAAAATAAGTATATGCTATCGACACCCTCGGGAATATTTTCAGCAAAAGAAACAATGTCTCTATATTTTTGCCTTGCGTACACAAATTGATCTATCTGCACGTGAATAGCCCACGTTGTCGTCATGAAATGATCATAATGGCGTAATTGATTGACTAGCGTGTTTTGTTTGGGTTGCGGAAGAATCGCTACGTAAATTTTCGACTCGTGCCAATTTTGAATAAAATTATTTATGAGCTCTTTTGTTGAATCCGTCGAATTCCGATCAATGAAGACAAATTGCGTAACTCCTTCGAATGCATAATGACGAAGCCATTCTTCTATGTTTGCGGCTTCATTTTTGAATGATGTCAGGATTCCAACCGTGGTTTTCGTATCTCTATATTTCGAGATTTCAACGGTAGTTTTCACATGGTTTATATGACTGACTTTGCTGCTCAACATAATAGCATTTTTATTTTGGACTTTTTGGGCCATTTTTGCGGTCATGGAATCATCACAAATAAGGCGTGGAGCTCCACACATAATTAAAAATGACTGATCGTCGATGTAATTTCTTGGGTGCAAATCCAAATTTTTCAAAAACACGTAATTTGAGTGCTCTAACTCATAAATTTGCTGGCAATTCTGTTTTAGCAAAAGAAATCTAGTTGGCTGCGGTACTTCATTCTTTAATTTACTAAAAATTTCGTACAGAGCAAGCTTTGGGAAATAGACCACACATTCTACTTCTTGCTCAATTTCTAAATTTATATTGTAATGATCTGTATAATCGTGAATTATTTTCTTTAGCGACATATCAATCGCCGAGGATATGTTCTGCTGGTTGTCGTCCGCATGGAACGGAACTTCGTGGTAATTTACATAATCTATCAATCTTGCATTTTCGACGTAATTCTTAACTTTTTTTGCATTTAACCAATTATTTAATTCTATGCCTAAAGTTTCTAGATTATATTTTATTTTAAAATTTCCAAGCCAGGAATGCAGTAAAGTCGATAAAAATGACATGATTAACACAAAAAATGCTACGAATAATATTTCTTGCAATTTCATTTTTCGCCTTTATTTTATAATGTTATTTTTTTTCTTTACGGCCCCCGCAAAAAAAAAGATTACACTCTCCTGTTTAAAAATATTCTCCACGCAAGTTATGACGGGAACGTGGCTGCGATGGAATTCTACGACGATCACGTCCATGACGACGTTGTTGGACAAATTACTCATAACGCTTTGCGTGGATTGAACACGTTCATCCCCACGCCTTCGCCATCTTCGTTTGAAATGGTACACCAAACACTAGAAATTAACTCGTGTTCTATGGTTACCAGTGTCGCGTCTACTTTTTTTTTCCACGTAATGTGGATGTTGATGGGGGTTTTACTGTACTGATACGTGTCGCATGACACGTTTTACACAAACCCGTATTATTTGAACTATTATCGACGTTTGCGAAATGTGATTTAATATCCAAATTACAACTTTTTGAATAGTTAGGGTGACACCATCTACCTAGTTGTACGGGGGGATTCTTTAATTTGAAACTATTATATAATATTGTAGCAATAATTTTAAACATGGTTACTACTCTTATTTATTGTATTTGGAGAAAATTTAAAAGGTTACTTAAATTGGAGGTTTTAGGACTTTAAAAAGAATCAAATTTTTCAGTAGCACAACCAATGCCATGTTCGTGCTCGTCTTTGCAGGTCGCTTCCCATCTCTCTTAAAACCTCTGTATTTTGGTTTTTGTAAAAATTCATCTAAAACCTCCAAAAGATTGGTCCTGATCTGTTTTGACGATAAATTATTTTCGTCAGTGAAATCGCTAATTGCATCGGAGAAGCAAATTTCCGACCAATCGACACGACCACTAATTTTTTTATAGCTTTGTAACAATTTGTTTTTCTTTTTGTCTTCAAGGTTTGGTGGAAAACAAATGCTGAATGGTTTGCGATAATATCTAACAGCGTTGCTAAAAAATCTATAATTTTTTACAATGTCGTAATCGTAACGAACTGGTGTCCTAAAAGTTATATTGAATCTTTTTCTAAACGGTTTACTTTTCACGCTTTCCAAGACGCGGTGTTCAATGTTTCCAGACATGACTAAAAGGGACAAGTGTGGCAACTCGATAGTTGTCCAGTCGCCGTTTTCTTTTCTAATTTGAAAACGGGCTAAGTTGTCTAGACTTTTTTTGCCATCTTCGTATAGCGTTAAAGATACAAAGAGTGGTTCGTTCTCAAAATTTCTTTCGTAATAATCTTCGCTGTCTGTATGCGCAGAAATGCGATGGCTTCGTTCGCTGTAGTAGTTACACCACATGCCTGTTCCAGAATGGTCTGCAACTTTAGCTCCGTATTCTCTTAGACTTGCTCTGACGCTGCGCAAGATTCCAGTTTTTAGAAATTGCCTAGGGATTGGCGCTGGCACACCAATAGTTGTTGCGGTGCTAATTGGGATTGACGCAGCCCATGCTGTAAATCCATACTTAAACCCGTAGGGAACGCCGTCATCCGTATAGTATCTTCCGTCGCCATAAGCAGTTACTGCTCTAGGTGGTCCATAATCGAGCCATCCGCCGGGAATAAAGCGATTCCAATCAAATTTTTTCACCGATTTTACGATTTTATTTTTAGGATCGTGTAATGCGTGTAGACTTATCATTAAATATTTAGTGAGTAAAAATAAAAAAATTATACTCTACTGATGCTTTGCAGCGCAAGAAAAAACATAAAACTTAAGCAACAACAACAAAGTCAAATCCAAAATTGTTTTGTGAGTTGTCGTCTTGATCTTTCACAATAACAGTAACATCAAAAGACTTCTTTCCGGAAGCGTCCTCATTATTTTTACCAAGTGTAGCTATAGATATTATATTGTTTACACCTACTGTGTTTGTATTTTGATCGGCGTCACTATAGAGCACTTGATAGTTATGGTATTTTGGAGATGTTGCAAAGGTTATTGTAAACCTATACCATGTTACATTTAATCCTGAAATGCCTCTGTAATCTTGAGTCTGCGACGTTAATTGTTTAACAGCACTGGCAACGTTAACGTCATTTAGGAGACTCCCTTGTACATCTCCACCAGGATGTGTCACCGATCCTCTCGCAATCACAGTACCTTTTTCACTTTTTTTAAGAAAATGAAAAACCAAATACAGACCGGTTGCCAATAAGATCAAAATCACAATAACGGAAACAATCACAGAAATTATGTACTTATCCATTTTATTAATAAAAAAAATAAAAAAACGTGTGGCATACGAAGAAAGTATAAATTTTGAGGTTATACAGAAGGCGTAAAACTCCAATTTAATTTTTGGCAAATAGCTCTAAATATTTGATCTTGCTTGTGTAGTTTGTCTCGACCCTTTAATAAAGTAAAATTTTGCTTGAAATCTTGCAATCCAAGAATTTCGCAGAATTTAAAGAGGATATAAGAATAGGATAAAAAGTTTTTTCTCTCTGGAAACAATTTGTCTCTCACTTGTTCAAACGGTTCTTGCATTTGAGCGAACATGTTTCTCAATTCTTCTTCTTGTTCCGGAGTTATTCTAGGTGGGGTCTTGCCCGTAAGTCGACAGGCTATTAGTAAGCTGTGCTCGTAATATTTTCTGAGTTTCAATTCTTTCAATACTTGCCGAATCCTAGCTGCGTCAATTTGTTCAGGCAAGATTTTTTCGCGAGCTAGACGTTTCATGCAGTTATCAATAATCTCTTTGGGGATTTCGCAGTTTTGCTTTGCCATGGACGTGTTGACCCACTCGCAAAAATGATTCGCTCTTTTGTATTGAAACGAAACGTAATCCATCTCGTCGTTCCAGCTCACGTTTGTAGAAACCGCATCTTGAACTTGCACACTCACTCCACATCGGGAACAAACCAAAGAACTGTCTGATTCTCTTTCTAATTGAGTATCGCAATTAGGACACAAATCTCCGTGTGATATGTATACTGGCGGCGCATGACCATGAAATTCGCTTAAAAACTCATCTTTCAAACTATGTTTTTCAATTCCCCTATCGCCACCTTCTCTAGACGCCATGCGTATAGTGCGCGTGAGATCAGACCTCTTTCTGTATCGTACGGGGTTTTGCGTTTCTGCAAGGCGTACAACGGAATCAGAGATGTTTCCGCGGGCGTTGTCATCTTTTGAATTTTTATACTGAACTAAATAAGGTTCCGATTCGGCCAAATACTCGCGCTTCTTTATTCCAAGTTCAAATCTTTTCTTTTCCCGTTGTAATTCATCTAGTTCCTTGTGAAGATCCTTCAATAATCTAATTTTGTGGCGACCCTCTTGTGATTCTAGTACCTTCTCGAGTTTGCACAGGTCTTCAATTTTCTTTTCCAACTCTTTTGGAACCGTTTCCAAGGTTTTTGCATGGTGATGGATGAATTCAAACAAGTTTATGGGATCTTCGGATTTGATGGCAGTCTGGCTTTTCTTTGTCGCAAATGTGGCCATTTTACCTGCACAATTTAAATTTAATTTTTAAGGCAAATTTGTTTTTTTTGTATAAAAAATTACCCACCCTCCGTTAAAATTTTATTTACTCCCTTCGTCGAAAATAGGAGAGCAAGACCTCACATAATTCAAATTTCAAATCCTAGACATGACGCAGGCCCGCGACGACGAAATCTACGACAGACACGTGAGGTCTTGGCAAAAGTTTGCAGAGCTTAGCGAAGAATACACGACTCACTATAGCACAGAAGGTAAAAATCGACCGACGTTGGATCCTCTTAAATATGACGTTGATACTTTTGGTTTTTTACAAGATCCGTTGGAAGATAAGGCGTTGAACGCTAGACAACAGTCCGACGATTGGGACGGCCTGCCCTTGTCTCACCAAAGCATTAAGATGGAAAAATGTGTTCTAAAGGGCGGTGGCAAAGATAGCAAGGGAGGAAATGTCACTTGCATTTGTGGAGCTGGTTATAAATTGTTTCGACAAGGTTCTAATTTTTTAGACACCACCACAAAAATATGCATCTTTAATTTACGCCTGGCGCAAACGTTCAGAGAAACTACACAAAATGGCAGTCAAATGATTTGCCCAGTTCAAATTAGCCTTGCGTATGCTTGGGAACGCACGAGAATTAGAAACATGTTGTTGCCGCCGTTTTTAGACCTGGACGACACCTTAACAGTCGACGCTCGTTGTGTGGAAGAACACATTGACGCAGATGGATTCGTGCAGCAATCTTTGCAAAATTTACACTACAGCGAAGAACAAATTAGACGTAGAATTACAATTTGCACCCAAGTGTTATCAGATATGATCAACATAAAACCGAGCGAAATATTTGCTGTTGTTTCAAAATCGAAAATACCTGGTGTTGAATTTGTTAGAGTCCGGGATGATGACGTTAAATACAAGTGGCGCTTTGCCCCAAAGTTTGACAATGATTCCCACCACGAAATTCCAAAAACGCAAATAAAGGTTTCTTCGTGGCTTGTATTTGGTCTAAAATGTTTCTTAGAACGAGAAGTGAGAGATGATGAATTTAACTACAAGCCTATAATATCGACGATTGAAAAAATGAAAGAGTACGAGTTATCTTTTTTCAAGAATATAAAAATGATGATGAAAAAACAAGATCCTGTTAGAGACGTGGGGAATCAAAAAATACACGCGCGTGGATTCGGAATTTTCATGTGTCACGAAAAACTTAAATTATTCAACAAGAAGGTAAGTGCAGCTTTACAAAGAGATGTTCGTGAAAATCCAGATTTTTGGTTATTAAACAATACCATCAAAATAATAACAACAAACATCAAAGTTGATTTTGACGCGAAAGGTATGAGACTGCCTCACGCTTCAAAATCGTTTCCCTGTTGTTATCACGAACTATACTCCGGAATCCAACAAGATGTCATAAAATCAATCTCGCATAGCAATTGCATCACAAAAAGATTTAAAAACAAAAACCTTTGCAACTCGATATGCTGTTCCAGACAAGAAAAAAGTAAGTGCCCCTTTCCTACTGGCATCCATATTAACGAAAACGGCATTGATCCAAGAGACTCTTGGTTGTTAACAGCGCGATGCAACGCAGTCGTTGAGGTAAGCGATGGCAACGGCAAATCTATCGATTGGTGCAAACGTTTGCTCAAACACCCGGATTTTGGATTCATGTACGAAAGCTCGCTTATGTGTTTGTATGTAGATCGAGCATTTAGCGTTCTGGACGAAGAAAATGAAAAATTTAAATTTAACGAACCTGTTCCCGGAATTAGGCTATGTGCTTCAAATAGAGTACAAATTATGCACCCCGCCGAACCCGAATTCGCCGGCGTCGACGGAATCGTAAATGTCCAGCATATTAAGCAGACTTATCAAAATGGAAGAAAGGGAAGATTGCCGGAAAAATTACAAGTTTACGATTGCGATGAACTTCAGTTGTCCCAAAAAGTCGTGCATGAGCGTCATAATTTTTCAACATCGGAAAAGGAAACATTAGACGACGACGACGGCGAACAAGAGAACGCCATATTTTGGGATAACTGGTCTGCCGAAGATTTTTTCAAGGATAAAAAGTACAAAAAAATGTTGACCAAAATCGATCCACTGTCTCCACCGAAAAGCAGGTTACGAGTCAACAAAACTCTCAAAACATATCTTGATGAAAAATTTCCAAACAGCGACATTGATTTTTACGAGAAAAAAATTAGGACAGCTTTATGCCGAGTAGTTCCAATTTTGCACGCAGAGTCTTGCGAAATGTACACTCTTGACAGGGATTTTTTCTGTGCCGAAAAAAAGCATGAAACAAGCCAAACGTTTCCAAACATCAATATCAAAACATTTGTTCATGAAAAAGACAACGGTAAATTAAATGGCTTGGTAGTAGCACTTGGACCCGTCAACGTCCACGGTTTTTTTTGTCCTTATTTTAAAAGCTGCGATCTTCGTAAATCATTTCACAAACACGATGAAGAAAATACCGAAGACATGATAGGACCTTGTGTTGTTATCAAATACGACGACACCAAGCCAAAATTCTTGTATTCCATAAATTGTGGTCATCGAGAATGTATATTAAAAAATTGTGGCAAGGCGCAGCAACCCCTTACCGCCGAATTTTGCTCTCTCAACTCTGATTGGTTGCAAGAACTTTTTGGAATCAAAGGCATTGAATCTTCGTCGGCGCAGTCAAAGAGAAGTAGTTCTCAATATCAAAATTTTAAAGAAAATTTACAGAAACAGCTAAAGAGGATAAAAAAAAATAATGACTAACATCAAACGGCATGAGTTTAAGATTACACAATATCGAATTTCATCTTCCCTCTGAATCCAATATGAAGAAGACGAAACAGATTCTGTCGAAAGTCACAAGCGAGCTAAAAGAACTCAAACGTAAGCTCAGTAAGCTTGAAAGACGAAGACCGGCGTCAAAATACGAGAAGGAAGTCCAAAAGCTATACGTGGACATCGCTGAGAAACGCCAACTCGTGGGCAAGCACCAAATCGTTCCTGATTACTTTTATGCTAACAACAAAAAGTATATTAAAAAAAATTTCGTCGGTGCTGGGGGTTATGGTTCCGTCCATGTATACCAGTCTAATAAGGATAGTAACGATAAACTTATTATAAAAAATTTTACTAAATACGATAGTACAAACAATGAAGAAAAATTAGTACACATCCTCGTCAGGGAAAAAAATTATGATTGCGGAGTTACTCCTATCAAATCACACGTACACACATTATCAAATGGAAAAAAAAAGATTTTTTCAATTATGCCTTTAATGGTACCCATCAGAAGAATAGAGTTGACGCCTAATCAAAAAATTCAATGTTTCTTAAGTGTTATCCGACAAATCCAGTGTTTGATGAGATATGGAATGTATTATTACGACTTGAAGCCCGAGAATGTTCTGAGTTCCACAAAAAATATCAGTAAAAACACAAAAACAAAAAAAGGTAAGGAATATGTTTTAAAACAATGCAGCACAAAAGAATTATTTAGAAACCAATTTTTCCTTGGCGACTTGGGAAGCATTTGGTCAAGACGCTACAACCGCGGCAACCCGATATCTACTTATCAGTATCTAGGTAATAATTTGAAAAAAACAAAACACCAATTGCATGTGTTGAATGTAAAAATTCATTGTATAATATTCTTGCTGGATTTGTTTAAACTAGACAATGAAGCACAGGACTTAGAATTTAGCAAAACTAGGGATGAGCAGTCTGAAAACTTAATTATTGCTATCGATAGTTTAGAGCCTAAGCTCGGGGGTGTGATGGGGTATGACACTAAGAATGTGCCACGGCGTATGACCCCGCAAGGCAAAAAAAAATTTATAAGAAATTTAAAAAATTGGGTAAAATTGCCCGTTGCGATAACGGACACTAACCCAGATTTGTTTATTTAAAACTAATAAAATTTCCTTAAAA
>CERX01020546.1_pt1 | contig 44626 bp, 42 predicted proteins | sample 350251 | NCBI WGS metagenome assembly CERX01 (sample SAMEA2621044, study PRJEB7988) | marine metagenome | biome: marine biome (ENVO:00000447); feature: deep chlorophyll maximum layer (ENVO:xxxxxxxx); material: "saline water (ENVO:00002010), including plankton (ENVO:xxxxxxxx)" | depth 50 m
TCGGTCAACCGATCGTTAAATTATTTCTTAACTGATCGGCATTACCCCCTTGAGCGCCATTTTTCCCAATTGTCCCTACAGCGATACACAGTTGATAAAATCACTCCGTTTGATTTCTTGTTGGACTTTGCTCGAATACGAACGACACAGAAATTTATTGCTTGAACATAGTGAAATTCAATCACTTGTGACTACTTTATCCAAACGAGACATTACTCAGCCTCCACTTGATTATGGGACCTGGGCTGGAAAAAAAGGCCAAGTTGAACTTGAAGCCGAATGCCGTCAATTGTATACAACATTAACCCAAAAAATCTTAGAAATTGGCGATGACGTCCTTACCGAGAGATTGCTATCGTCCATCAATATGCCTTTCGCTTTTCCGCTTTCTGACAATGAATGGGACTTGATAATCTCAAAGTTGATTACGAAAACAGGTCTTATTACAAAACAATACACATACGAAAAAGTTTGCTACAACGTCCAGTCAGAAATGAGCGTAAGCTTCAGAGATTTGATGGCTCCCTCTCATGTAGAAGTCTTTGCCGCTCAGTGTTTTTATGCTTCTGACAGATTGCAGACCAGCAATTTGGAGCGGTTAACAATTAGCGACATTTCGAGTAACGAACAAGGCACACAGACACGCCATACAAAGATTCGGCGAGTAAGACGAAAGAATAACTTCACGCCAGTATACCCTCCAAATGGCCTTATCAGTGATTCGTTAGAAGCTTATAAAAATATTCTGGTTTCTTGCCAAACCTTAATCCCAGAACCAGAGCGCAGACTCGCATTTCCCTATCTGACAAGCCACCACTTGAAAGTGGGTGATTTTGGGAGAGCTAAAAATTCGACAACACTCTTTTATAAGCTTCTTATTACTGAGGGTACTCGAACCCAAACAGAATTATTCAAAGACGTATCGCAAGAAGATGCTGAGCCTATCCTCTGGATTATAAGAAATATTTTTGAGCGCAATGCGATTGTTAAGGAAGAGGAATTAGCCTACGCAGCAGCTCTCCATGAATCAAAAAAGAAAAAGTCCGCGAACAAAGTTATCCGAGCAAGCTTCGTAAAAACCGAAAGAATAAGCCTCAATCCTACATACATAGGTGAATCAAGAGTCGTAATGAATAGTGGTGGTGCCACATGGATAAGAGGTGAGAAAAAGCAGCCGCAGTTCAATGATAGCTTTGTGGAATCCGAATTGTCAGCGCATACAGCAGCAACTAACTACAATGTTTACAAGGACCGCACCACCTCAAACGAAGAGCTACAACGTCGTACTAGCTTTGCTGAACAGGTCGCTATACAAATGGAGCAAGATGCTCTAAAGATGAATTTACTGATGCAAAAAGCTGATGTTATTGACCTTGAAAAAGCCAAAAGGCTACTTCGATGTGCGACCTCCATCAGTAGCCTGCGCCAGTTATTTGAAGCCTCTCAAGCCAATATAGGGTTGACGGGAGAGATTAGCCATGATGGTAAAACTATCTTTATAGAGAATGAATTAACGGCAGCACTTATCATAAAAAGAATTGAAAACATTGAGGGTCAGTTTCCAACACTATTGCTTGATGACCCCGAGTTACGCAATAAAGCGCTAATTGCCCTGCAAAATAAAGTGTACCTAACGGAAGTTTTTAGTAAGTTTTCTGAATCTACGAAGCAAAGCGGACGAAACCTTGCGGATCAGCTAGCCTTCACGTTCAATGATATGGTGTAACAACAATGCCAACAAAAGCTTTAGCAGAAGAGCGATTTGAGCAAGGGCATGAGAGCGTACTTGTTAACAGGCTAAGCGATCCTAATTTTCAGATAGATGACAACGTTAAGCAAAAGCGTTATCTGATTAGCTTACATCACGAACTTATCGAGCCCGAGATTCAATTTAAGCTTAATGAACTTTTTGTTCAACTTTGTGGCGGTTGGTCAATCAAGAGCACGCAAACTCTCGATATTCGATACGGTACAGCAATTAATTGGAAATATTCTTTAATTAGATTGGGTGTCTGGTGGAGCACTCATTATCCCAATTTACCGCTTTCCCACTTTAGTGAAAATGAGGTGAAACAACTGCTAGCCGATGCGGTTTCCAATCGAATCAACTGGCGAAATGGCCTTGAGCCAGGGCCTATTAACAGAGGCACTATTGAAAACCTAATTCTCGCCCTAGAACGTAGTCAAGATTATAAGCTAAAAGGCTTAACGACAGATGGCGTTACGTTTACGTATCCAAAACACTTTTTAGAAGAATCAATTAAAGACACGCTCAAAGAGTTTGGCGTAACATTTCATGATTGGAAATCGGGAAATTCTTGGGAGTCCATCCCATTACCTGTGGCAATGACTTTACTCGCTGAGGCAATTAATACTATTCGTGATCCCAAAACTCTATTTCTAATCGATTTCTTCGCATATATGCGCTCGAAAGATTCTCTGTCTCATAGAGCCCTCATCACTAGAGGCGCATATGAAAGAAACCGCTTAGGCAGGGCTGCAAGGACGACTCAAGAAAATTACGAGAGGGTATTACAACTCAAGAATATCGTATTACATCACTACCCCGACTCGGAAGGAAAATTTCCATTCAATTCACAAGGTGAACTGGTAGAGCACTGTCAGAATGTTTTTGACCAATGTATCGTCATTTTTTTGTGTCTAACCGGCATTCGGATTTCTGAGCTAGCAAGCATTAGCGGTGACGATTACAATCTGGAAACAGATGGTTCATGGACATTCAAATCCGATTTAATCAAAACAGCATTTGGTACAACAGAAACAAGAGAACTTTCAGGTTTGTCTGCTGAAGCGGCAAATGTGTTAACAAGTCTCAGCTTTATCGACAAAAGAGACCGATTAGATGGAATGCGAATCCCTCTTTTTAGTCGCTACTATTATTTTCTTGATTACAATAAAAATACCAACCCTAGAGCAACATTCCGAACCGAATCAGCTCAGGCACTCAGGGGTAGATTAAATCGCGTCTATGACAAATTTCTTATAAATCACCCCGAATTTAAGGAAATCTGCGCATCCATTCACCCACATCGATTTCGTCATACGTGGGCAGAATTTGCGATTCGACGCTTTGACGGGAATGTCTTAGAGGGCATTCGCGCCCACTTCAGACATGCATATGGTAGTCGCTTTATCAAACATTATGTTTTCGAAAAATTATCCGAAGAAGTTAAAGACAAGATTGAGCAAAAGTACCTTCAGGAAATCTTAACCAAACTAGCGCTCGAAAATGTAGAGTCAATTTCTAATCCTTCATTTCAGCATGACCTAAAAGGTAAGTTGGTTGGCTACATTAGCCAAGCTATGGGTACTGAAGTTTTATCGATTGAAGAAGTGGATGATTTTGTCAGTGAAATTATGTGTGATTTTGAACGCATTGTGGTCCACGAATATGGGATCTGCATTGTCAAGAAGGACACCATCAGCCAGTCAAAATGTTTAGATGTCAAAACCCAAACTCCAAAACTGGAACGGGCTTGTTTCGATTTATGCAGCGGATGCTTGCACCTCTTGTGCTCTCAATCTTCAAACAAGGAATCGATTACGCGCATTGCCGTCTCTCACAGCAAAATGATTAAGGACTTTGAATCAGTTTTTGGTCCCGATGTTAAAAGTGATGTTATTGACGCATCGAAAAAATCACTTAAAAATGCGGAATCCATTCTCGCTTCCATGGAGGAATAATATGGACAAATTTTCTTTAGATAACTTCATAAAAAAGAAAGAGAAATCCAGCCTACATCCCCTACCCGAGGGCGTTAAGCCTGGCAGCGTATACAACGAAATTTTTGACATAGCTGTAAATAAAATTGAAGAAATTGAAAAGCGACTAAATGATACCGAGCCACATGCCATTTCTGAACTGACTAAGAAGAGTATTAAGATTGTAGTTGATAACCTTGTTGAACAACTCGGTAAAAGACGTGGCAGTGTCAGGATGGATAGAGCCGGAGATTTGCCTGCATTTATTAAAAATCAAAATGATCGCTTGGAACGGCTTTGGAAAAGCAAATTACCTACAGGTGAAGGGAAGCGAGAAACCAAAGATGAGTTGCTACTAAAAATTGAACGATTGGAGGCTGAACTTGAGCAAGAAAAGCAGAAAAAACTCCATGAATTTTTTGATAAAGTCGTACAATCGCAGATCTTGAAAAGCCAGCAAACACTCGCAAAAAAGTACAATGCTCTTCTTTTAGAATACCAGCAAGAACAAGAAAAAAATGCTAACCTTAGTACAAAGTTGAGTGGTTTGATCCGAGAGTTGAACTCAAAATAGTGCATAGAAATATTGGGTATCCATAAATGAGCCAATAGCAAAAAGAAGACCGCATTAAGAAATTTGAAGGCTGGCTTTGCAAACAGACTGAAGCAGACCTCGTTGGATTGGTTTATGGAAAAGGCCTAAATCAATCAAAGATCGCTGAACAAGCAGGTATTGGACTGAGTAGCGTCAAAAATAACCCTCATATAAAAAGTAAACGTGAATCCATTGAGCAATCGCTCCGGGAAAAAGGGTATTTACCTACCATCTAGGAAGCGGAAAGGCCCCATCTCAGAGAGTCGCAAAAAAAAGCACAGTTTGTCCTACAAGCTGACGGTATTAAAGACGAAAGAATACGAACGCTAGAACAGAGATGTATGTATCTGGAAGCCTATGTTCGTGCCTTAGAGAACAGAGTCCAGAACGCAAACCAAATAGCGAAACGGCACCAAGAAACGGTAGAAGTAATTAATGAACTTGGGATCATCAAGTGAACTTGGTTCGCACTATACAAATTCGAATTACGAACATTTATCAAAACGCCAGCAACTATATTGCGATTAGCGGCGTACCTCTCTCAGAAAAAGCATACAACCAGAACGGCCACAAAAAAATCATCTACATCAAGAGTAAAACCGATGTAGTTCCCATTTCTCCAGAAATTGGTCAACAGTGGCTAGTCAGTGGGCTTGAAGACCGAAGAACTAATTCACATAACGGCTTCAATGTAGATGAAAGGCATTACATTAACCCTATTAGTTTAGTTTGTATCCTCCAAGAGGATTGCGATAGCTTTATTCATTTCATCAACGAAGAAGAAGGTTTCGTTGTGTAGTGGCATAGGCAAAAAGAAAGCCAAAAAGCTGTGGGATAAGCTAGGTATTGATATATATCGGCACATTAAGGCTAGAAATAAAGACGTGTTTTTTGACGTTCTCACCAGTAAATCTACGGATTCTTTGTTTGCTGCGTTTGAAAAATATGAAAATCTAGAGTTTGCAAACTGGTTCTCAGATCATAGACGTTAATGGCTGTAATTTACTGTACTGCTATGATCTCACATTGGGGACTTATTCGCATCATCCCTAAGCCATTTAGTTTGATTTATCTTATTTTTATCATTAGGAAAAAATAAAATATTTTAAAATCATAATATTACATTAATATTTATCTGTAATTTTTTCAATTTACTTAATATCTATAAAACAATAATTAATTCACAGATCTGAGATAAGCAAATATAGGATTTTATCGATTATCTTCCTAAAGGCACAACCTTGGGAAGGATAATTCATGAATACTCTAAATGTCGAACCGTCTGAGCGACAATTTGCTCTCTTTAATCTTAATATAAGAGCTGATAGTAAATTAAACTCGAACTTAAAAGTTCTTACAACACTGCTTTTGGCATATTTCACTTTAAGTCCAGAGCAAGTGAACGCTGGTGATACGGTAGAAAGTATCGTCGTGACAGCAACTAGAAAAGCGGAATCTATACTAAGTGTACCAATAGCTATAGATACTTTGTCTGCGGGAAAAATTGAGTCATTTGATATAGACACTACTAATGATTTAAGTTCATTTTTTCCTGGAGTAGAAATACGAGCTGTGTCTTCATCTGAGCAGGCGAAAGCTTGGATTAGAGGGTCTGGAAGTATAGATTTTGCTTCAAACACCAATCCAACTGTTGGTGTTTACATAGACGATGTTTATCTCCCAAATACATTCCAACATACCGCTCCTATCTTCGATCTTGAAAGAATTGAAGTCTTGAAAGGCCCACAAGGTACCCGCTATGGGCGTAATGTAACAGGTGGACTGATAAAATATGTTACTGCTAAGCCAGAAGATACTTTCTCCGGCTATTTTGATTTAGGTGTTGGATCTTTCAATGAAATTAAAAGTACAGGAGCTATTACTGGGCCTATATCAGATACAACCAACTTTCGATTTGCCTATAAATATGTAGATGATGATGGATGGGCTTCAAGCCGGGCATCTGAACCGATGGGCGATGGTTTTCCGGGTACTCTCGAAAACGATAGCCTTAACGCAGAAAATTTACTTGCAACGAGATTGTTACTTGATTGGAATCCGTCAACGCAATTTAACTACGAGGTAATGATACATTCTATGCGTCGTAGAGCAGACGGCGGAACATTTCAGTATGTAGGTATAGTAGACCCCGTAACTTATGGGCCAACTTGTGACCCTCGTTCGAGAATTGATTGTATCGATTACTTAGGTTATCGAGATTCTGACGGCGTTGGTGAGAGGGGAGATACCAGTGCTGGTGACCATGACTTCTTCGGCGATGCAAACTCTGACTCATATGGCCTTTACGGAAAATTAAATTATGATTTTCCAGCATTCAGCGTTAAACATATTATCGCTTTTGATCGATTTAAAAGAGATAGTCAGTATGATGCCGATGGAGGCGCATATAAGCTTTCTAATAATTACTACAAATCTAACTTCAAAACGGCTTCATCAGAATTACAGATAACTTCAAATGCACAAGATGAATTTGATTGGGATCTCGGATTATATATATCATCTGATGAGTTGTCCGCAGACAATAAGTACGTTTTCTTTGGCCTAGAAACAGACCAAGAGTTTTATCAGAAACAGCTATCCAAGGCCATCTACGGCAACTTGAAATATCCTTTAACATCAGCGTTGTATTTTCTATCTGGGCTTCGATACACAAATGATTCTGTTTACTTTGATCATTACAGTATTAGACCTACAGCACTCGATTTTGCCCCCGGAGATGTAGAAGGGTCTATATCAGACCAGACTTTTACTGATATTTCCTGGACCATTGGACTTCAGCAAGAAATTTCTGAAAATACAATGCTCTATTCTACAGTAAGCAATGGTTACAAGAGTGGTGGTGCCGGAGCAGGATTTGGAGATCCTGGCGAATTTAATAGCTACAAGCCAGAGGATTTAATGGCCTATGAAGTAGGGTTTAAGTCATCATTGTTTGCAGGAAGAGTTGTCTTAGATACCGCTTTTTACTACTACGATTATAGGGATATCCACGTTTTTGATGTTACATCCAATCAATTCGGTGGTCAGAACTTTATAGTAACTAATGCTAGTAAGGGGGTTTATAAAGGAGGCGAAATAGGAGCAAACATAAGTCTTAATGACTATAACTCTATTAACCTCGGGTTATCATTTATAGACGCAAAATATACCGATTTTATAAGTGCGAATGGGGAAAATCTGTCAGGAAATGATGTCCCTTTCGCGCCTCCACTGAAAGTAGTTATTTCATATGACTCTTGGTGGAATCTATTCTCTAACTGGGAAACAAATCTCAATTTACGCGTTAGCTATACTGACAGCGTCTTTCACGATGTTAGAAATAATCCTTTATTAACAGCAGATTCTTATTTTTTATCTGATATTGCGCTCTCAACAACTAGAAATGATGGAAAGTACAAATACTCTATTTCCATCAACAACTTAACAGACGAGCAATATAGGGTTCAATCTTTTGATTTTATAGAATTTGGCTCAGTGACACACGTCCCCAACAAGCCCCGAAATATATCAATTAAATTTAAATACAGCTTTGAATAAGGAAGAAAAAATGAATTATTTAGATGTACCTGTAATTGATTTTTCAAATGCATATTCTGAAAACGTAAATGAAAGATCTAAGTTAGCAGAGGAAATAGGAAATGTTGTTACAAACATTGGTTTCTTAGTGCTGTCAAACCATGGTGTAAACCTAGATGTAGTTAAAAAAGCTCAACAACAGGTTTCTGCCTTCTTTTCACTCCCTACTGATAAAAAGAAAGAATTCTCGCCTAAGAGTAAATCCTACTATCGGGGGTATTTTGGCATGGAGACTGGGAACCTTGGAGCTACATTAGGCGATAAGGAAGCTTTACCTGACTTGCGAGAATATTTCACATTAAATAGGGAGTTAGGTCGCGATTGTGACGATTATTACAAAACAGGTTTGGCTCAAGAGATATTTATTCCGAATATTTGGCCCGATAATACATTGCCTGAATTTAAAAAAGCATTACTAGAATATTATCGAGAAATGGAGGCTCTTGCTGAACGAATAATGAGAATGTTTGCATTATCTTTAGGAGTCGACGAATTTTGGTTTTCATCAAAAATTGATAAGCATATGACTAATCTAGTTGCTGCAAATTATCCTGAGCAGAAGAACTCATATTCTCCGTCTCAAATTCGTGCTGGCTCCCATACTGATTATGGCTCACTTACTATTCTTAAGGCAGAAAATAAGCCTGGGCTTCAAGTTAAAAACAAATTAGGTGAATGGAAAGACGTGCCCATTGTTGACAATAGTTTTATTGTTAATCTGGGAGACTTGATGTCTTATTGGACTGGCGGTAAATGGGTTTCAAATATTCATCGTGTCATAAACCCTAAAAAAAAGGACTCGAATTCAGATAGACAATCAATAGTTTTTTTTCACCAACCTAATTTTGACGCTGTTATTGAAACAATACCAGGATTAGAGAAATCATCAAAATACCCTAAGACAACAGCTTATGAACATCTAATGTCAAAAATAAACAAAATGAATGAAACATCAAAATTTAATGAAATTGGAGAATGATATGATTGTTTATGAACCACCAAAATCACCAAATAAGATTCCTTTAATTGACATAAGTGAATTTTATTCTAATGATATAGAAAAGCAAAAATCAATTGCGTGGGAGCTACATAAAGCGGCTCGTGAAACTGGATTTTTCTATGTTGAAGGACATAAAGTCCCTCTAGCATTAATGGACGCACAACTTGATTTAGCTAAGAAGTATTTTTCTCAGCCAGATGATGTGAAAATGGAATGTTACTCTAAAAATTGGGAAATTGTACGTGGGTATGAACCTATAGCTGCGCAAATTTTAGATGAAGGCTCCCCCGCAGACCTGAAAGAAGGTTTTGTTATCGGAAATGACCTGTCACCTTCGCACCCTTACGTCTTAAAAAAAGTGCCCAACTGTGGACCTAATCAATGGCCTCAAAGCCAAACAGGTTTTAAAGAACAATATAATGAGTATCTACATCACGTTACAGGCTTAGCTAAAGACCTGATAGAAATTCTCGCCTTGTCTCTTAACCTACCCCGTGACTATTTCGCTGAAGGACTTGACGAACCGATGATTTTTTCAAGGTTATTACATTATCCTGAGCAGTTAAATCATGGAGAGAAGAATCAATTAGGAGCTGGTGCACATACAGATTGGGGAATGCTCACAGTTTTGTTACAGGACGATATTGGTGGTCTGGAAGTGCAAAATGCGGCTGGAGACTGGCTAACGGCTCCACCTATACCCGGTACATTTGTAGTTAATTTAGGAGAAATGATCAAAGTACTAACTAATGGTCTTTATCACTCGAATATGCATAGGGTTTTGAACAATAATTCAGGCCGGTCGCGTTATTCATGCCCAACATTTTTTGACCCTGATTATTTTTATGAAGTCTCCTGTGTATCTACGTGTATGCCAAAAGATAAAAATCCAGATTATCAACCAACCACCGTTGGTAAACACATTGCGTACATGTATAGCAAAACATATGGTCTTTGAATTATTATAGTGAATTAAAAATGAACTCCTTGTCTTATTTAAATATATTTTCGAAAGATATCGAACTCCTTAGTAAATTTTATTGCGATATTTTTGGGTTGAAAGAAATAGAGGAAAGTAGATCAAATTATTTCATAGGTTTTGATACTGGTGTATCGAAGTTAGGATTTAGTAGTTTTGATGCTTACGATTTGTTAGATATCCCGAAACCAGTAAATGAAGTAAAGGAAACCCACCACGTAATTACATTTGAAGCAAAGAATATTCAAGAGGTTGACGAATTAACTGAAAAATCGGTTGCTAATGGGGCAGTACTCCTAAAGTCACCATTCAACACCTATTACGGATGGTATCAAAGCGTTTTAGAAGACATAGATGGTAACGTTTACAGAATATCAACCATGTAAATTCTAAACAATAAACTGTTAAATTTATGAAAATGGCAGCAGAATTACTTTTTCTGCCATTTTTTAATAATTAAAGCGCCAATCCAACGCCAACTTTTGATTTTGACATAGCAACTAGGGTTTTAAAACGTTTGACATTAGGCTTTTGGAAAAATAATTCTCGGGTCAATTCGTTGTATTGATCCATGCTTTTTACTGCAAAAATCAACACAAAATCCCACTCTCCAGTGACGTAATAACATTGTTGTACGTACGGACAAATTTCAAAATCACGTCGTGTCGCATCCAGTTCGTGGATTTGTTCTGATTCCATTTCAATGTTTGAAATGATGGTTAAACCAAACCCTAAGGCTTCTTGATCAAGCAATGCTGTGTATTGTTTGATCACGCCGTTAGCCTTAAGTTTCTTTAAGCGTCGGTTCACTGCGGCGGTAGATAAATTCACCTCTTCACCCAATTCACTTTGGGCAACCCGAGCGTCCTTTTGGATGGCTCGCAATATCTTTAAATCAAATTCATCAACTTCAATCATAACTTTTTTCAATTTAATGGTTAAAGAATGCAATAAATTTGCGCTGGAAGGGTTCATTTAGAGAATTTATACAATTACGCATCACTATACTAGTCATATCAAAATTTACTATTCGCCCGGCAACATAGGATTGCTTATATGACAGCACTTACATTAGATGCAAACACATTGCTTGAGCATATCGAAACCTTAGGAAATATTGGCTTAGACAGCGTAAATGGAGGCCGTTCACGTATTGCCTTAACGGATACGGAAAAACTAGGTCGAGACCAAGTCGTCTCATGGATGAAGGCACTGGATTTGGTGGTTCATGTTGATGAGATCGGCAATATCTTTGGCATACTGCCAGATCAATCAGGCAACACAAAACACAATGCTTTAATGATTGGATCCCACATTGATAGTGTGTTCAATGCTGGTGCTTTGGACGGTTGCTATGGCGTATTAGCTGGGTTAGCAGTGACTAAGGCATTTCGTGATGAAAAGATTGTCCCTTCTCGTCCAATCATCGTCGCGGCATTCACCAACGAGGAAGGTGTTCGGTATCAGCCAGATATGATGGGATCTCTTGCTCATGCAGGGGGTTTAAGCGCGGAACAAGTTTTAAATAGTGTCGGTACCGATGGCACGCGTTTGGGGGATGAACTGAAACGTATTGGTTACGATGGCGATATGCCGTTAGGCACTCTAATTCCGAGTCAGTACCTTGAGTTACATATCGAACAAAGCCCAGTATTAGATAAAGAAGGCATTAAAATTGGTGCTGTTGCCAACCTACAGGGGATTTCATGGCAAAAAATTCATATTAAAGGTAAAGCCAACCACGCAGGAACGACACCGATGTCGATGCGTCGTGATGCAGGCTACGCAGCAGCATCTGTTATGACGTTTTTACGTGACGTAACTCGAAGTAAGTCTGGCACTTTAGCGACGGTGGGGAGTATTAAATTTGAGCCGAACGCGATTAATGTCATCCCCAGAGCCGCCGAGTTCACAGTTGATTTGCGTAACCCTGATAATTCGACCTTGTACGCCTCAGAAAAGGCGTTAACCGAGTACCTAGAAGTACTGAGTCAAGAGGAAGGTGTCACGATAGAAACGGACGTATTGGCGAGATTTGATCCTGTTATCTTTGACGAAAATCTGGTTAATGCTATCGAGCAAGCTGCCAATGCACTCAATATCCCGCATTGCCGAATGACGTCAGGCGCTGGTCACGACGCACAAATGATAGCCCGCATTGCGCCATCAGCAATGATTTTTGTACCAAGTAAAGATGGCATTAGCCACAACCCTAAAGAGTTTACCGAAGCTGAAGATTTGGTCCGGGGCGCAAAGGTGCTACTAGCTACAGTGGCTGCGTTACTGAGTCCTGCCCAGCAATAATTCGTTTTGAGAGAAGTTACTATGTTATTTAAAAATCCAAATGCAACACATGCCCCTTATCCTGTCGAACTGGCGGGAGTGCTAAACAGAGAAACGGCTCAGAAAAGTAAGCAATGGCTTTCCAACTGGCCTTTACTCAATGCCAACGCTACGCCACTCTGGTCGATGACGGGAACCGCCCATGCTTTAGGCATTGAAACGCTTTGGATAAAAGATGAATCCAAACGCTCCAAACTCGGAAGTTTTAAAGCGTTAGGTGCTCCCAATGCATTAATAAATTTAATCCTTAAACACTTCCCTTCATTCGACGCGGAAAAAATTCTACTGGGCGAATACCGAGAGCAACTTGCAGACTTTGCAGTGGTCAGTGCGACTGACGGTAACCACGGACGCGCATTAGCCGCAGCGGCACAATCAAGTGGTTGTCCTTGCACCATTGTGATTCATGCACAAGTCAGCCAAGAAAGGGAAAACGCTATTGCTGAGTATGGCGCAACCATGGTTCGTATCACTGGAAACTATGATGAATCGGTAGAAGAAGCCGACCGCATTGCGAAAGAAAATGGCTGGATTGTCGTCTCAGATACTTCTTATGAAGGATACACGGAAATTCCTCGAGATGTTATGCAAGGTTATGGTGTGATGGCTGCGGAAACGGCTGAACAACTCGAAGCGCGAGAGCAGAAACCGACCCATATCATTCTTCAGGGTGGAGTCGGAGGTTTAGCGGCAGGTGTGTTTAGTTCTTTCTGGGAACAATACGGAGCTGAGCGTCCAACATTTATTGTGGTCGAACCAAGCCAGGCAGACTGTTTGTACCAGAGTGCTATTCAGGGTAAACCGTCATCAACAACAGGAGCGGTAGATTCCATAATGGCAGGACTCGCTTGTGGTGAAACTTCACAAATCGCCTGGGACTTTCTACAACCGAGTGTGGATTATTTTACTTTGATTGAAGATCAGGATGCGATCGACAGCATGGTGCATCTTGCTCATGGTAAATATGGGGACGCACAAATTGTTGGCGGTGAATCTGGGGTGGCAGGTCTGGCACTACTGACCAAGCTGGCAAAACTGAATCAGTTCAATGCGTTGGGTCTCAACGTGAACTCGAAAGTTTTAATCGTTAATACCGAAGGTGCCACTGCACCAGATTTATTCAAAGAATTAACAGGTATTACGGCAGAAGAAATCATTGCTAAACAATAAGGAATACAAATGTCATCAATTGAATCGTTTAAAAACCAGTTAATGAGCTGGCGTCACCATTTACATCAGCATCCCGAGACCGGTTTTGAAGAATATCAGACTGCTGAGTTTGTTAGCCAAATTCTATCAAAGATGGGTCTAGAGGTAACCACAGGTATAGGAGGCACAGGATTAGTTGCCAGTATCGGTCGGGGATCCAGCCATAAAATCGTTGCTATTCGTGCTGATATGGACGCCTTAAACATTTGTGAGGCATCCAATGAGCGCCACTATACTTCTCAACATCAGGGGAAGATGCATGCGTGTGGCCACGATGGTCATATGGCGATGGTGCTTGGTGCAGCAAGATTGCTTACCGATAATCCTGATTTTGATGGAACTGTGCGCTTCATATTTCAGCCGGCGGAAGAACATGGTCGTGGTGCGAAAGCAATGATGGCTGATGGCCTGTTTGAGCGTTTCCCAGTAGACGCAATTTTTGGTGGTCATAATATGCCGGGAATGCCGTTAGGGACTATCGCTACTCGCTCTGGAGGTATCATGGCTAGCGAGGATAACTTTGAAATAACCATTAAAGGTAGTGGTACTCATGCTGCGCGGCCACACATGGGCAATGACCCGATGGTGATAGCGGCAAACATTATTTTAGCGCTGCAAACTATCGTGTCGCGGAACGTAGACCCAAGCGAACCGGCAGTGGTTTCCTGTACAGAGATCTTAACTGATGGATTGCGTAACGCTATTCCTGGAAAAGTAGTAATTAAAGGTGACACTCGTAGTTATTCCAAAGCGATTCAAGCACAGCTTGAGGAGCGTATGCGTAGTCTTGTTAAAGGGATATGTGAGGCGCACAACGCTAATGGAACCGTTACCTACACTCACGAATTTTCTCCAACAGTGAACACGGAGGAATACGTCAGCTTAGCGGTAGAGTCGGCAGTACAAGTTGTAGGAAGAGATAATGTTGAAGACAATATTCAACCTATGATGATTTCAGAAGACTTTGGCGCTTTTCTACAAAAAGTACCAGGCAACTTTGTCTTTTTTGGTAATGGTCATCAAAAAGGCAAGGGCGGTACACCTCTACACAGCGCTCATTATGATTTCAATGACGAGTTACTCGTTACCGGAGCAAACTATTTTGCCACGGTGGCTAAGGTTGCATTAAAGAAATTAAATCAATCCAACTAGCTCGGAAAATTCGGCGCATCATCGATATCGCGCCGAACTGCATCCATTCATTTACAACCTTGGCAATGTATCAATATTAGATTTTCGCATCTAGCACTTTAACAGGTAAGGCTAGCGCAAGATCTAATCTGTTTTTGCGATACCTAAAGTTATTCGTCTTAGTCTAATTTATCAAATTCACTGACAAAGTTATGTCCAGAACCTTCACAGAGGGCACTTCGTAACTCAGAAGTGCCCTATTCCAAGTTTGCGCAACAGAACGCTAATAATTCCCGTCATAGAATAGCCTGACTTTTCCTAATGATTGTAGTATCAATTGATGCGTGACAATAACGGTGAAACGCTAAAAGATGGGACCTTAACCAGCATGAGTGTCTTCGACTGACTAATGTTCAGCAGTGGACATTCGAGGATAAGGGGAAAAATATCAGCATTAGTGTGGATGGTCGATTCGGTTCAAATAATACAGAGGGAGTTAGAGAGCTTAGTATCTTCAGTATCAGAGTAGCCCAACTTACGTTTTTAGATGTTAAAAAAGAACTGAATGAAATGAAGGTTCCTTAGTTGTACAACTTATTCAACTTATACCGTCAGTATCCCTTGGTAATTACACTTATTCAGATAAACAGCCACTTACACAGAAGCTCTTACAGTCTCTTCTTTATAGTTTCGTGTATAACGATATCCACGTGTCAATCCCTTAATCTCAGACGGAGTGCTTTTGAATTTATCTTTTATAGCTCTAGAAAAGTGCTGTTGGTTTTTGAAACCACAAATTTCAGATATTTCTAATATCGTATAATCTTCTTCTTTCAGAAGTTGATAAGCCTTGTTGACTCTTTCGGTCCAGATGTACTTGGCGATACTTAAACCTATATTTTTCTTGAAAATATTATTCATGAACGAATACGAATACTTTAAATCTTCGCTAACCGATTTAGCTGAAATATCCGAAACTAGGTTTTTATTTATATATTTAAGGCATTCTCTCACTGGCAAAGGGAACGGTGATTCAAATTCTTCCTCTTCTATCTTATTAATAAACTCATTGAACAAAGTTTGACCGTAAGAGTCACGTAAAATCGCTGAGTTTTCTGTATTGTTGTACTCAACTTCTAACGCGGACTGAAAAATGAAATCTAATTTTTCAGTAGTTAGTATTGTATACAGTGATGATATAACTGAGGATAATTGTGATTGTTCTTCTAACTTAACGTTGCACCAACGTACTCTGTGACTTGTATCCGCAGGATAAATGTATTCAAGTTTTTGTTTAGCTACGACTAGCGATGTTTCGCCTCGTTTCAAAGTATAATCGCAATCATCTATTCTTACTATACAATCACCTTCAAATAATTGAACGAGTTGAATTACAAGACCATTCACGGGCCCGTATGTGCCATAATAGCGGAACGTAGCTTCTCCAAAATCAAATGATTTAAATGTTCTTAATAATTGCATACAAATCTAAGGCCTTTAGTGTGCCACTCATTCAAAGCATTGCACCATCAAAATCTAAAACACTTTAAAAACGCATCAACAGAGTGCAAAAATTAGAGTGAATTAAGGAAAACTTTTTACTTACACATCTTCGTTTGATATGAAGCATAATTTATGCCGAGCTGTATTAGGATAATGAACTTAGCTACCTGATTACAGTTGAAGTAGTTTATTATTAGACGGGGCCCAAAAAACAAACACGCATTGCATTTTGTTTATAAGCAGGCAAAAAACGAAGAACATTTTGCATTAGGATTACCGAACACAGCGAAGTTTAAAGGCACGTTTAGCTAAGGAAACTGCGAATAAGCCCTGCAATTTAGGTCCGGATCGAGACTTTCTACTGCCAGCTTCACTTTTGAACGCCAAATTTCCTATTTCGGCCAATATACTGCCGTTTTAGGCCGGATTTCGCCCCTAATCCGGGCCATTCCCGGATTTCAGACAGATTTAGGCTGTCGTCGCAACATCTGGTCAACTTTAAACACGTTCGCCAGAGTGAATAACATAGCCAATTGACTGTCGTTTTTCACCAGTCCCTTGTAACGAGCTTTGATAAAACCAAATTGGCATTTGATGATGCGAAACGGGTGTTCTACTTTTGCTCGGATACTGGCTTTCAGGTATTCGATATTGATGGCTGTTTTGTTCTTGCGGGGATGCCTCTTCAGTGCACGGACTTTTCCGGGACGCTCGGCAATCAGCCATTCCACATCCGTACCTTGAAGCTCTTCCCGCTTCTCTGCGCCTTGATATCCGGCATCGCCAGAGATGAATTCCTCGTCGCCGTGCAACAGGTTTTTCAACTGATTCAGGTCATGTTCGTTGGCGGCGGTAGTCACCAGCGTATGGGTCAGGCCACTCTTGGCATCCACACCAATATGGGCTTTCATGCCGAAGTGCCACTCATTACCCTTCTTGGTCTGATGCATATCCGGGTCACGTTCATTCTTTTTATTTTTAGTGGAGCTGGGCGCTTCAATAATCGTGGCATCCACCAGTGTGCCCTGCGTCATCATCACACCGCTGTCCGTCAGCCATTGATTGACCGTTTTGAATAATTTGCGAGTCAGCTTGTGTTTTTCCAGCAAGTGCCGGAAGTTCATAATGGTGGTGCGGTCAGGAATAGCTTTATCCAGTGACAGTTGTGCGAACTGGCGCATTGAGGCAATCTCGTACAGCGCATCTTCCATGGCTTCATCACCAAGGCTATACCATTGCTGCATACAATGAATGCGAAACATGGTCTCAAGCGCATACGGACGGCGACCATTGCCCGCTTTAGGATAAAAGGGTTCAATTACTTCCAGCAGTTGAGTCCACGGCAACAAGTTGTCCATCCGGGATAGGAAAATCTCTTTACGGGTCTGGCGGCGTTTGCTGGAAAACTCGCTGTCGGCAAAGGTTAACTGGTGACTCATAGACGTTAATGGCTGTAATTTACTGTACTGCTATGATCTCACATTGGGGACTTATTCGCATCATCCCTAAATTCTATTCAGCTGTACAATTTAATCTCTACATCCTGACCGTCAGGGAACTTAGCGTGTAACTCTAATTTACCACCAAGTGCCTCAACATATTTTTCCAGCGTGCTTAATAACAGATCTGGGCTAGATTCAATTTGTAAAATATCTGACTGAGCTATTTTCAACCGCTTCGTTAAAGCAGCTTGATTAAGACCACGCGCTTTTCTTGCTTCTGCCAAGCTCATCTTAGCGACAATATCAACAGCTTCAGCTCTGGCGGCCAATTTTACTTCTTGCTTAATATTCTTTCGAAGATAATTTAATGATTTAGCCATAATATCTGCGTTAGCCCGTATAGTATTAGTTGAGAGATTTCGCCATCATCCTAAAGCACTCTAGCTTTAAATTTCTAACAAAAAATTCTACATCTTCAAACGATAAAGGGTTATGGGTGATGGTTTGCTCGCCTTTTGCAACAAATTTCAAAAGTGCTAATGCTTCACCATCATGCCTTATTTGCTCATTACAGCATTTACAATAATCAGGTTCATCAGCAGTAGCAGTGTTACCACACCACTCTTCTATCGCGTTAGCGGAAAACGTGTTGAGACAGTAAAAACATCCACATATTTCCGATGTAAGCATGCATTTCCAGTTGTAAGCAGACTTCTTATGATTACCCTCTAATTTCATAGTCTCGATTCCTTAGCTTCGCTCATATGTTGAACTTACTTATCATCTGCGTTACGTGTTTTGTCCATTTCTTTTGCTAAACTCTTGAACTCCACGGCAAGCTGGTTCTTGTGATTGAGTGAAGTTCTTTTTGTCCGTTTCACTAAGGCAAACTTTAATTGCTTTTGTTCTTCAACACCGCTTCCTTTAGGCGAATTACAGGGAGACAAGTCACCAATCGAATTTTGCTTCGCAAACTCGTTTTTATATTCATCTTCTTTATATTTGTTCATCGAACTTTCCAAATTGATTAGTCTGCATTCTACGTAAAGCTGGTTAATTCAAAGCTTCGTTAGTGGTCACTCAATACTTAATTACTGCTAAAAACTTCGTTCTTCTTGCCGCTTTATGAGTTGGGCTATGAGCTTAATGATATCGGCAGCGTCTTCCGCGTTAGCTGTAACAACACCGTCAATACCATAAAAATAACTCACAGAGCCATTTGTCGCGACAACACAGCCTGCGATAGGGTTATCCAACAAGTTTTTGCACATATCAGCACAAGGATTCTGCGTATCTGCCATTAACTATTCCTCTATTAAATAGAAACAACTTTTTGAATGAATTCATAAAAGTGCTTTTTGTACCTCGTCAAACAGGGATGTTTGACGAAGAAAATGGTCCGCTCGTTGATTAATCAGTTGTATTAATTGACCCAAGGCTTCCAATTCAGCTTTTGACATTAATTCATCTGTACAAAGCACAGGCGTTGCGAAACGTTTGCAGTCGAGGGCAACCTGCTCAACAACTGTTAGTAGTTGTGTTGGGGTTACTTCCACTTCTTCAGCAAATGAGAGTAGATGAAATGCAGTAATACTGCCCGAATCAAACTCATCACCAATTGCCATGGCTAAATCTGTATCTAGGTTCTTGATTCGTCTGGCTTCAAAGACAATCGATACAATATCGTAGAATGGGGCCAGACTAATGCCGGTTGTATCTATGAAAAAACTGATGTTCTTTCCGTGAGCATCACTGTTTCCGACTATGAGATTAAAAACAACCCAGGAAAGCATCTGCATTACATTTTGATGAGAGAAATTTTGCTGACGTGCGAAAGCAAAAAGTGCCTTCAATCTCGCACCATCACGGCAATGGGCTACATCTGGGTGGCGACCAAAAATTTGTTCGTATTTATGTTCAGGCGGTAAGTTCAAAGCTTGGCAAGCATCGATAATGTGGCGTTTGTGTACAGTGCCATTGGATAATGCCTCTCTATCGAATCTCTCAATTGAAATGGCGCTGTGCTTGGCCTTTCCGTGAGAATCAAAAACACGAAGTAACTCAACAGTGGCTACTTCAAGGCCTATGGCCTTGGCCAAACGCATACACAAGAGCTCGTTCAATATAATTGTGGAGTGTTCTTCTTCTGCAAATTTAATGATATGTGTGGATGGCAATTCTTTGTTGGCCAACCAAAATGAGCCATCGTTCTTCTGATGAATGTTTAACTTCTTCTGTACGCCTGCCACATTTAACCGGAAGCAATTATCCCAGATGACCACATTAGAGAATGTATCTAGTCGTCCGAATAGCATTTGATTAGTCAATTCGCGGCTTGGTGCTGAATGTGATTCACGAGCTTCAAAATGTAGAATGCCTGCACTTTCTACCTGGACATGATTTAGTATTTCTAAAATAGATAAGCGCGATACATTAAATGTACTGATGAGACACCGTAATCCAGTGCCTTCCGGGAGGAGATTGCGGATAAAGCGGGTAACGTCACGATCTTCGATAGGACCGTCAACTCTGATGTAAGGCGAGATATCGAACCCACATCTAGTCCAGTTCTCGTCATAGCTAAATGAGCACTCCGTTGATGAACTGAAAGTTAAAACGCCTACTTTCAGCTTTTCAGCGCAGACATCAAACGTATATGGCTCATTGGCTAGCGCCGGTCCCTCTGCGATCTCTTGTCTTAATTTAGGATTGGTCATCAATAACTTTTCGCCCTTTTTAGGCTAATGCATCTAATTCATCTTTCAGCAGAATTTTTTCGACTTTAGACCATTGCTCGTGCATCTTTTCTAGTGTCCTACCTAAATCAACTTCCTGAAGTTCTTTTATCTTTCCTTCATTTGATTTTTCTAGTTTAAATCCGATTATTGATTCATTTTTCCAAAGAAAAAAATTATTTAACTCTTGTATGTCATTTTGAATATCGATTCTTTTAGACCAAAAAGTCTTACCATTAATAGCACTGAATATATGGTAATGCTCTGCACCACCGCCACTTGCAAGTTTAAAAATTGACCACCCATCCAGTGGTACACTAAAATCTGAGTTGAGTCTTTTCAACATTTCACTAATCCCTCGTTCACTGGGGTTTATTCAATCATTATTACTAAAAACCTTCCTCTGATTGGGAAATCGCCAGATAGCACCATTTTGGTATATTAAGTCGGTTTTCAGTTTATCAACATCATTGTCCCTAAATTGGGGACTTAAAGCAATAGCCTCATAATGCACGTATGATTACGCATATTAACGATTCGCGTTATGAGGCTTTGATAAAATGGCTCGTAAATGCAAGAAAAGAGCAGGGGCTGACGGTTCGTCAGTTCGCTGAAGTTATTGACCAATCACATCAATTCGTAAATAAAATTGAAACCTGCCAGAGAAGATTGAACGTTTTTGAGTACTACCAGTATTGCAAAGCGTTAAAGCTAGATCCTAGAGAGGGGTTTAGGTTTTTTGAAAGTTAACATTTGAAAATATAATCGTGCTCAGAAAAGAGGTCTCGCTCCAAACGACAAAAGAATCGAATAACAGTCTATGAATCTCATAGACCGTTTAATTAATTAGTACTTTATTCTATCGTCACTCGAACATTAGTTTTTTACTTTGTCCCTAAAATTTTTAATGCATGCTGACTGAATCTGAGTATTTTTAAAGCTCAGGTCCTCTGCTCGTTTACCTTTCATATCACTTTTATTCAAATAGCCGGAAAAAAGGCACTGGTCTCCAGACTTGTTGATAAAAATAAATGCACTATCAGTTTGGAAGAAATAGCCATCTGGACGTTCCAAAATTAAACGACCTGTAATTTCATGTCCCTTTATAGTTAGATGAGTACACTGACGAACAAGATTTTTCTTTAACGAATCTTCATTCATCGAAGAACAAACCCTACTTTCTGTGAGACCGCTGACATATTTCTGACCATATGCATAGCTCATATAGATAGGTAATAGTGCTACTGCAAAGAGAAGAACTAACACATATTTAAATAATCCTGTAGCGCCCCAGACAAAAACTCCGGTTAGCGTACTAATTAAAGTAAAAACAGGGCCAGAGGCTCGTGCTCGTTTTAACTTTACGGCAACATAATTATTTACTTCACTACGAATATGATCTACCCGACCGTGCTTATTGTGTGCTAACCAGAGTATCGGTCCCATAACAAAGAACAACATAACTATGTATGAATTGGTCAGCAGCATTTTCCAAGTCGATAGCTCTGTGATGGAATTACCAATCATCAGATACACATGAATAGCGCTCGAAATGATTTCTTCAATTTGGTAGTTACCTGACATATTCCCAAAGCCCATTTTCTCCAGCATGCCTTTCTGAAATGCCACTCCAATAATAGTTGACACAAATGCCGCTACAGCGGAAATCTTTGCCCATCCAATAAACTTAAACCAATGTTTCATACCATCGTTCCTCATATGGTAACTTCAAAAGCACAAATATCTTCAGCTCTAGAGAATACTTGACCGTTATCTCTTTTTATTTGATTGAGAAAGCACCGATGCAGCCAAAGACAATGTCGTTTGATTGTACTTGTTACTTTGCAACACAGCAGACGCGAGGCTTTCCATTTCAGAACCAGTTTGATGCGTTGTACCAGCTTGACTCAGTACGGAACCCGCCAGGGTTTTCTGAATTTTTGATGAACCACTGTCAGTCAAAACAGACGAAGCCAATGATGCCAATGTCGATGAACTTTGCTTTTTGTTAGTCATAATTGACTCCTTTTCAACGGTTAAACATCAAGCTACTTGCTTGAATTTGGTTTGAACGACTGAAGGTACTTCACCTACTTCATGGGGAATATTTACGTACCAGGGATAACGCATTGGTTGGTGACGTTCATATTGGTAAACTGAAACACTGGGTAGATTTCGCTTGTCATAAGCCTGCCCAAATCTAAAAGCTACGCTATTTTGTGAGGCAAGCACCAAATTTATGTGCTCTACACCTTGCCCCAATAACGTCTTACAATACTCCAAGAAATCTCCACTGAGCCTATCTTGCTTGCCTTTAGACCAATGGTTGTTTCGATTAATCGTTGGCAGTGTTAGGTAGTGAACTGGCATGCCGTTGAAAACGGAAGCAACAGCCTGCCTATCAACAAGATAAGACACAGATAACGCAAGCACGACTGCTTTACTCTTAACTGTGGGCTGTTCAATGACGAATTGCTCTCCTTCGTCATAGCCATTCAAGTCATTCCAAACCCCATCATCTCGTTCCCAGTCATACACGGTGATTTTGCTCTCGTCGTCCAGTAAGTACCCCGTATAAAATGCAAATGGAACTGGGAATACACCACCATAGGCAATGGAAATATCACTTGCGGCATATTGTGCGGTTTTCTCCGCGAGACTCATCTTCAAATGACTAACCTTGGTGAATGCAGTTTCAGGACTAGTGATCACGTTGTCGATAATCCGTTCACGGATGTCAATTACAAGCGAATCAACCTGCCAAGAGCATTTGTCTTTTATATACTCACTTAAAGGGGTATCTGAGGTGTCTACTAGGCCTCGCTGTTCGATAACAATTGTCTTTCTTTTACTGTTCAGTTTTCTCTCATCGAGGTAACGTACAATCTCCCAAATCAAACCTGATATAAAAGCCAAGACGCCAACAACAAACGCGATAAGTGAGATTAGCTGGGGTGTACTTGACGCGTAATAGCTCAGTTCCCAAATACCACTGGTTCCTTGATGTTTTGCTGAAACCAGCCAACCTCCGCCTAGTGCAGCCATAGCCAAATAAAAACCAAGCCTAGCTAGCGCCAACGCTGGTGAACGTCGCCTAACGGCAAAATCGGTCATTTTTCGAATAAAGTAACTGATTGCGTTTTTCATTGCTCATTATCCTCATCAGAATGCTCGACCCCACCACCCCGCCATTCACCGACATCAAGCCAATCTTCAAAATAAAACAACCACGTTGAAGCCCAAGGAATAATGGATTCAACAATGCTTAACTTAGGGTTCCATTCACTTATTTTGTTTTTTCCTGAAATATATGGCAGGTACAGGCAAAGCTGAGTACCACTGAACGCGGTATCATTTGGGTAGATATGCGGGATTGTTTTTTCTTTCGCCAAGTCGGCGAGTGACGGGTTCGTGACGATACACTTGGGTGATTGACCTAATGTGTAAGTCACGGTGACAGAATAGGTTCGCGACACAGGTGTGGGTCGCAAAGCGCCATGCCAAACCACCGTCCTATCATGGTCCTTGATATGCACCTCACCATTACATAACGCTAAAAGCGCTACGTATTGTTCACTTATCCTTAAATCTGGATAGGCAATCTTATTTAACGCAGACCTACTTGCCGCCATAGAAGTTGTTCCTTTTCACTGGCGCAATGGGCGTGGGTCTTGTTCCGGCAGACTGAGCTGCTTTAGAGGTAACCGCCGCAATTGCGCCAGTACCCAATACAACACCAAGGTTTCCTTTGCTCCGGCTCATCGAAATGGTCTCGACAATCCTGTCACGGGCTGCATTCACAGGTCGTTCGCCAAACGTGCTGGATAGTGACGCAAATACCATATCCATTCCCTGATGGCTTGAATTGGCTACGGCTTCAAGATCACTAATTGCCGTTCTGTGCCATTCGTAGAATGCTTGCCTAAGCTTAAGTCCTTCCATTTTTTCTATGCGGTTCCATTTTTCCGCATAGTTCTCTTCTTGCATGCTAGGGTTTGCAACCAGATATTCACCATTCACTTCTTCAATGAATACTGGCATCAGCTCAAGAACATCAAGTAGAAGGTCGAACTCTGAATCAAATACCTTTCCTGAGCTGGCAACCTTCAAATAAGCCAATGTGGCCAATGTCGTAAGTAGTACAGATATCGGCTTGTACTCACCATAACGATTATCTTCATCATCGGCCCAAACATCGCGGTGACGCTTGATGACTTGTGCAATCCTGTTCAAAGGCTTTTTATCACTTTGATCAGGCAACTCCTGAATCATCTCTGCACTCAGTGCTTCGTAAAAAGAACGCACTTGAAGGATCTTCGGAACAACCTGACACGCCTCATCAAATGTAAGGGCAAATCCTTCAGGGTTTGATTCTTTGAATTGTGTGCGTTTGTCTACTACCCACAATGGCTGACCAGGTAGCACCCGTTCTGTATATTCAACCGCAGGCGTAATATCGAGGTGATAGTTACCCGCATAGTTTATACGGAAACCGCGAGCTAGCTTTTCTGCTAATGGACCGTAAACCTTGCTGTCTTTTAAGTGACGCCATACAACATCATTGATTTCATCACGTGTTGCATTCCCTGCATGCGGTAGGAACAGAATAAGATCAACATCAAACTCTTCTTTTGACAGAGGTTTAACCGTAGTACGTAATCGAACCGATCCTTGAGGATAAACTTGCGCATCTCGCAAAAGCGGATGTTCACAGCTAGCAAGATAAGTCCCGACTCCCTTATACGCCGACTCAATCTTCGCTAAATCTGTGTCGCTCAGATCTAGTTGTTCAAGGGCAAGATCAATCGCTTCCATAAGAAACGTTTTTTGCGGCGTGTCCAACTTTCTCGCTTCATTGAATCTGATCAACATGAGTACTTTACCCCTTTAATTTACCAAGAAGAGGCAAACCTCTTGGCGTAGTTGAATCGCAAATAAGATGACTTAAATAAGCGCCACCACAAATGAGTAATAAGCCTCTGATAATCTTTTCGATTTCAGAATCCGGCTTCCACTTGTAGGCTTCAATCAAACCAAGCGTAGTCGCAGCAAATACGACCTTGCTATGAAAGAACTGTCTGTGATGAGGGTGTAATGCGGGTTCCGGAATATCTGGAAACTTGCCAAACAAGGCACCTAGTACCGTTGCTATACATGGATTATGTGAAAAACTCTGCCTTTCACGGTCAATGAGAGATACAACCAAACCGGTTGCGGCTCCTACGACAATGTGTGTTTTTCCACTCGACATACGTCTTCTCCGTCTTAATTATATCTCGATAGACTGGCATAAAATCGATGCCCGCAATGGAACCTACACAACCCATCAAAATTTTTTTTGATGGGATCAGTATACATAGGATCAAAAGCGGATCAAATATTTTTTTGAAGCGTTATTTTATGGCGTAGTACTGATACTCAACACCACCAGAGTCCGATTTGTCTTCTGTTCTAAGTAGGAAACCTTCTTCGTAAAGTGATTTGAGCTTTGTGCTGGCATTATTAACCTTATGGTCAAAATGCTCCGCTACTTCACTTGCACTGGTAGTTCCGTTATCAAAAACAAATTTGAATATTGGTAGGTTGGTTTTTGAGGGTACTCCGATTTTATCGGTCTTGATGTGATCAAATACGCCACCTGAGTAGTAAGGCATAGGCTGATCAAGGCTTAAAACTGGAGCGAGTAGATTCAGACGCAACATTTCCATATCCGCGTCTAATAAGCAAATGCCCTTCTTCTTTCTGTAGTGCTTAGCTAAACGCACTAGAGCTTCACGTGCAAACGAAGCATCGAAGACAACATCTTTAATAGAGATGTAGAAAATTTTGTATTGAGGTTTGTGATCTATAAAAAAAACAAGCTTGTCAAAGATAAGCTTGCCTTCTTCATCTCCAATTCCCTTTTCTAGATCGTTCTCTTTGAACAAATCTAGGAGATAGATAACATTTTCATTCTGTTTCATATTTTATATTGAAGCAGATAGATTCATAAATTGTCAAATTATTTGTTAAAAGGAACAACAAAAGAGATAAATGTTCCATTCAGTACAAAGAGATCTGTACTTACCAATAAAGCACTTTGCAATTCGTCATGCTCAGCAACACGATGCAAGTGATAGTAGGTTTCACTCAATCGTATGTGCATGTCAGAATTAGTTGCTTTGGCTTGAGTAAAACAGGTGCTAAGTCCGTTGCCCCCAAGATCTCCTGGCTTGGATGATATACCAATTGTAAGCATCTCCTGGATGAGTTGTAAGTCATCGTAGTCTTTGTAAGCTTTATTATGGCTTTCAAACGATGGCTTGAGGGACTCTAGTAAACCGATCCCGCTGTCACAAACAACAATCTCGGCTCTTGGACTTTGTCCCCGTTTGTAGACCTGAAGTGCTGCAAAACCGTTCAATGCAGTTTCACTGTGCTCACTTACGTTTTTCGTTAGTTCGCTAAACAGGGAGAAAAACTGAATATTGAGGTTCGCCCTGTCCTGGTCAGATATATCGGGGATTTCATCTGTAATCTTGTTAGCAAGTTTCGTCGGTAGACTTTTATCAAGGGTATTTCCAGAAATCTCGTGAATAGCAACATAACTATTGCCGCTAGACTTGCGTTTTAGACCTTGGTTCAGTGACTTATCATACTTAAGCGATACACCATCAGATAAACAGTCAAGTAAACCAATCGTATGACAATAGCCGAGCAGATTATTCGTTTTACCTGCGAATTTCAGCGTAACTTTAACCCCCTCAGCATCAAGCTGGTTGCATACATTCAGTAACCTAATGAGTGTATTTAAAGGGGCGTTTGCACGTGATTGTACGACAATCGTGAGGGCTTTTTTATTTTTATAGGTTGTGTCTTTTGCTTCTTTCAGAATCTTTTCGAAGTCATATCCACTTATCCAACCAGATGACTTTGTGGATTTAAATTGTATTGTTGCTGCCATGTTTTACTTCTTCTTCCCTAATTGCCCAATTAATAAAGTGGCATATCAGGTATTCTAACTGGTATGCATCAATTGTGATCTAATTTTTCAAGAAATTTTGAGGAAGCATTCGATTAAAGATATTGAAGTGACCTTAAAAAGTGGACAAGCATTTCCACTCTGAAAAATCACGACTAAGCTACTCTCCACGCTGCTGGGCAATATGGAGAACAAGTACCAGCTCGATATCCAAGATAAAATTTATGACAGGCTCAAAGTCACCAACGGCGGAACCGTTAGTTTAGCCACTGCTGCCCCAACGATGGAACGAATTGCAGCGATAGATGCGGAAAATATAGAAACAGGCACCACTTTTTCTGGGAACTCAAACTGCTGACGTCATTCGCTGCCCCCCATTTCAACACATTTTTTCTAATCTAAACCTGACACCCATTGAATTCCAGAGTAGCCTTTTAATAGCAGTTATAGTGACAACCAGCGAATAATAGCGTCATAATTAAAAAGTACGCAAAAGGATGCAGGGAGCCAAGATGTTAGCATTAAATGATAAAAAACCTTATAAGTACGGTGCGAGATTTGCCGTCTCTCTGCTTTACTTTGCAGTATTGTTCCCGTTTTATGAAATCAGTCAATTTTTGACTCCCGAGACATTTGACAAAAGTGCGATTAAAGAGTCACTAACTCCGGGTTTTATCATAACGATAGTCTTGTCCCTCGTGATCTTGTTTGTTTACATCTTTACCCCTCGCGACATCAAAGGAAAAAACAAATCTATCAGTCACAATGCATGGATAATTGCTTTTGGAAAGCAACCCATCCTCATGCCATTCCTCACGTTAGTAACACTTTGCATTGGTATTTGGGCCAGCGTAAATAGCGCCAGACTCCTTAACTGGATAGAAGGTACTCCTAAGGAACTGTTCAGCAAACATGAAATAGTCAGTGCAGTGAACAGTGCTCCAGGAGTCAGCATTGAATCACTGTTTGAGGACGGCAGTACACAAAAGACTACGGCCCCACCAGGGACACAATGGGCATGGTTTCTATTGCTATCAAGCTTTTATGGCTTTTTTATCCATTACAGAGCTGTAAATGCGACGGAAAATAAAAAGGACAAACTAGACCAAGAGCGAAATGAAGCGCTTACGGCACTCATAGCACTTGCACCTGCGTCCAACTTCCATGAATTGCTTGGAAATTATGTCGATATTATTGAAGATTTCACGTTCGAAAAGTTTTCATTATTTACAAAACAAGCAGGACAAATACGGAACGACATTTCAGACTTAGAGAAAAAATTTAGAGTTTCAGCAGAGCCTATCAGTAAGCAGCTTGATGAAATTTACAAAAACGAAGAGGAACCTGAGAAAGATAATAAAAAAACCAAACAACTTCCAGAAGATGAAAAGGCACTTAAAAAACAATTACTGGAAGAACTATCTGCCTTGAGAAAGCAAACTGAAGAAAACATTTCTCCATTAATAGACAACGCCAAAGATTTAATAAATGAACAAGGGAAATATATTCGGGCAGCGTTATTTGCTATAGGAAGATTAGCAGCTGCTTTCGAACAAGCGACGGTATCCCTAAACTCTTCTCAGATCTACAGAGCTAATCTCATGCTCAAACTAACCCCCGATGAAGTGGAAGGTGATCCTAATACGAAGCAACGTTTCTTCCCCGCTATTGATGTCACACCATCGTACATACTGGGCTTTAACAATGTTTACTCGGTACTGATAAACGACGACGGCAGCAACTTACTTGATCAAGAAGGTAGGGTTCGTGATTTCAAACCTGATACCGACCAAACGAACTTTATGATGCCTGTGTTTTTGGACAAAGATGAGAATCAGCTAAAAGAACCCTCAGAGTCACAAAATCCTGATGATATCAATGACACTGCGGAGAATGTAGTCGCCAAGCAAGAGCAACAAAGACAGCCAAAGTCCAATATGGATGAAACTGTGACCGAAGCCAGACTGAATGTAATGAATCAATACAATATGTTCGGCGCACCAACTTGCATTCAAACCGGTGAGTTTGACTTCGTTGAAGATACTTTGGAAGAAATCAAGGAATGGCGAGCTAAAGGTGGATTAAGAGAGATAGCAGATGAGGCTGAGCGGTACTACAAGTCGAACAAAAGAGTAAGGTCGTTATTATCTATCCCCTTATCCACATCTCGATATAACAAAGATGACGTACACCCTACGAAGATGGTTGCCGCACTTAATATCATCAGCAATGAGCCGGGAATGTTAAGTAATACCAAAAAAACCAGTCAATTTTTCCACATAACGAGACCAATCATTATCTCGCTATCCAGGATGATTCATACACACGTTCGCTTGTTTGAAATACAAGCACCAGAACTGGAAATTGAGAACGAAAAGTAGTACGATGGAAATGTAACCAAATAGGTAGCTAATCACTATGGCTGAAGTTCAAGAAAAACGCACTAACAATCAATCAGAAGAGAAACTCACAGTTGGAGAGATGCTTCGACTGCACGTTATCTCTAGGAAGCGAGCTGAAAAGATTGCTCGTCGCGGCGTATCGCCTGCTGCTTTTTTCCAAGTCAGGTAAGCACAAACGGATTCAAGAAGCCCGCTCTCAGCGGGCTTTTTCGTATGGGCGATGATCACACAAAATAGTAGAACTATAATTGGCACAATGGATAGTGTGCTTAATGTTGTAACCTGTACATCCCGACCTTTATTGGCTCTGACGCTGTTCGACAGTTCCGGGGATTCCAAAGTTCAGATAGAACTTGGCTGCGGTCGAGCAATCGACGGCATCTTTAGCTATTAGCTCATAGCAAAGAATACGGTGCAAATTGCTTAAAAAATAGCAGTAGCAAAATTGCCCTAAAACACTAGAGAATGTGAGCTGTATTGCTCAGCTATCGCGTTGTGCTAAAAGGGCTTTTATTTCGCGTAGCTCATCTTGCAGCTCTTTTAAGGTCGGCTCTTTTTCCGCTTTGGCTGAACGATGTTCTTCTTCCATCACATTCACTACAATGCCGATAACCATGTTTAAAAATGCAAAAGCGGTGAAGAAGATAAACGTCAGATAGAAAATCCAGCTAAGCGGATAGACTTCCATCGTCTCGTACTGGATATCTGTCCAATCCTCAAATGTCATAATACGGAACAGCGTTAACATCGATATTGCGATGTCCCCCCAAAGCGTTGGGTTTATGTCTTTGAAGATAAAGCTACCTACAGCAGCGTATATATAGAAAATTATGAACATTAAAAGGACTACGTAGCCCAATTGGGGCAATGCCTTTATTAATGAGTTAATTAATACCCTCAATTCAGGTACAACAGATACCATCCTAAGTACACGAAATACTCGGACTAATCGAGCGAGCAATGCCATTTCAGAGTCATTTATTGGGATCAGACTAACCGCTACAACTATCGAATCAAATATATTCCAACCTTTTCTGAAGAAGTTTTTCTTATCCTCATCAGCAACAAAGCGAATTGTTATCTCGAATAGAAAAAAGACCGTGATGAAGATATCGAGAATACCTGTAATAGAAAGCGCAGTGTGGGGTAACTCGAATGTTTTGGCACCTATTTCCAAGGCTGAAATGATGATTACAGTGATTACCAACAACTCAAATAGCTTGTTATCTTTCAGCTCTTGTAGTGATGATTTTAGTGTTTGGTACATACTAGGTCTTTTTAATCAAACAGGTTCGTTATTATTTAAGACGCGCATTATAGCGGCTTTCTGTGAAATGCAATCAAGTTTGTGATTCAAAATGTTGACATACTGTTCGACTGTGCGACCTTTATGAAAAGCACTTGTTCTAAGGGGGCCACGCACCCACCCACCTAGGTTTGTCAACAAAGTTTTTCCCAGATAATGACGATGTCATGTACGAGACCATGGAAGTGTACCCGTTAAGCTGGGTATATTACTTAACCTTCATCTTTTTCACCGCCTTTGCGTTTTTAAACATGGTGATTGGCATCGTGGTGAATGTCATGGAGCGTGAGAACGAAAAGGCCCGTGCAGAAAAAGCCGCATTACTAAAAGCTGAGAAAGAAGCTGAAGGCTATCGAGAAGTCACATTAGAATTATTGATGTCTGAACTGCAAGCCATTAAAGCTAAAATAGACCACAAAGAAAAATAAAAAAACGGCCGCTTGAGTATCACTCAAACGGCCGTTTTTTATGTCACGCTAAATCGTGAATGGTCTTATCTAAATACCGTAAGTCGTTTTCAAGCTTTCGATCCGCACTAACGAAACTTTTTGCTTAAACTCTCGGCTTGATAGACGCCGTTTCGCTAAACTGTCTTTGTCTAGCTCTAGTAATAACTCCACGTGATTTAAGTACACTTCCTCATTGGCAATAGGCCGTGTTGCTATTTCTTCATACAAACTCAACGCTTCTTGTTTCTCACCTTTTGCAATAAGTACCTGTGCTAGCGTGTCGATGGCATCGGCATTTTCAGGTTGTAGCGCAATTGCTTTATTGGCAAGGTTTTGCGCCGCTTCCAGCTCATTTTCCTTGAATTTGAGATAGGCTAAGTTATTCAACACGACGAAGTTATCTGATGTTTTCTCAAGAATTGTCTCGTAAGTGCCTATCGCTTGCTTTCGATCACGGTTAATTTGTCGCTCAGCTAACAGCATTGCACTTCTAATATCGTTTGGCTTATTTTCAACGTGAGTAGCCAAAAATGCGTACGCCTCACCGGCTTTATCTGTCATCTCCAGGATAGCCACCATCAATAATGCGTTATCTGCATTTGGTGTAGCTTCGTAGGCAGCTTGCGCGTGATCTAAGGCTTGTTCAGGGCGCTTATCGATAACGTACAAACGGGCAATGATGCCACGCACGAAAGGTAAACGCTTCGCCTCGTTCGACAAGTTGTCGATAATGCTCCATGCAGGCTGGCTTTGACCCAGCATACTATGGAAGTAGGCTTTTAATAGACGAATTTGCGGATCCGGGCGTTTCGCTAACACTTTATCCGCCATAGACAAACCTTGGCGATAATTTTTCTGCGAATCAAAAATAAGCAACATGCCTAAAACCGCGTTTTTGTCTTGTGGGTAAAACTCTACCCAACGCTCAAACAAGGCTTTAGCTTCTTCCACTTTATTGGTGGCTACCAATGCCTGCCCTTTTAGATTCCAAAAGGCCATTGGTGTGGTTTCGTCACCTTCCACTTCCGAAAGTAAGCTAACCGTTTTATCAAGGTCGCCAGACATTGCGTACATACGCGACAGCAAAATACGCAACATGATATTGTCTTTGTCGCGGTTTAACTGTTTGGTGGCATGTTGAATTACCGTGTCACCATTTTGTTGACTCGCTTCAAGGGCATACCATAACGTAATGGCTTGCACATCCGCCGGCTGGCCATCAATAAACTGCTTGATTTGCGCTATTGCCTGGTCGCGTTTTTCTTGTAAAATTAACAATTTAGTTCTGGCATAAACCACTTCGTTTTGGGCACCTTCTAAGGTGGCCGCCTTCGCTAAATAACCTTCTGCCGATGTGTAGTCTTCTTCTTCCATGGCAATATTCGCCAAATACACCATGGGTAACGCCAATTCTGGCGACTGCTCGCGCCATTCGGTGGCGGCCACTTTCGCTTTATCAATTTGCCCCGTGGCAAGGTAAGCGCGCAACAGGGTATTTTGCGTGGTGGTAGACTCAGGCGCCTGCTGCACTGCCTCTTCAATCTTCACTAAACCATCAATATCATTTAATGAAAGCTGAAGCACACCAAGACGGGCTAAATCTTCTGGCGACGAACTCGCTGTTTCGCTGCGTTCCGCCATCTGTTGCGCCCCTATCACGTTGCCCTCTTTAAGCAATTGATAACTGGCTTTTGAAAACAAAGCGGCGTCTGCGTTGGCCTGCCCTTCTACACGATTAAGCACTTCTAGTGCTTCATCATTCTCACCTAACTGCAACATGCTGTCGGCAAGCATACGAAGGCCTGGGTGGTTATCAGGTAACGTTGATGCAATCATGGCAAGGTGACGTTGCGCCGCTTCAAAATCTTGAATTTGATAGGCACTAAAGCCGGCCACTAAACGCACAATTTGATCGCTGCGCCCATTTTGAATAGCCACTTCCAAGTAATCTAACGCCTGGGCATAATTTCCATTCGCTGACTCGATTATCCCTTTGAACGTGTTCAATAAGGGGTGCGTGTTATTCAGGGTAAGTAAATCATCAACAATAGGCTCAGCTTTGCCTAACTCTCGCTGCTCAATAAGCAGGGCGGCAAAAGCAAATTTACTGGTGAGGTCATTGGGAAATGCGCTTACATAGTCTTCGTATACGCCTAATGCTTGCTCTTGTTGCCCGTCGAGTAAATAGAGGCGTGCAAGCTGTAACAATACATCTTTATTTTGCGGCGCTTGCTCCTGCAACGCTTCAGTCGCGGTAAGGGCGCTTTGGTAGTCTTTATCTAAAATGTACTGGTAGCTGTCAATGAGCCCTTTATAAACAGATTCTGTATCTAAGGTCATTAAATCGCTGAGCAACGCTTCTGCATCGTTAAATTTTTCTAGCTGTACTAACGCTTGCAGTTTGTAGAAACCCACCTCTGCAGACTCAACCACCGTCATACCTTCTGCGCGATAGTCTACCCCAGCCAATGCTGTTTCCGCGCCTGACTGCTGATACGCCACTGAAAGTAATGGAATAACTTCGCTAGCAGCATAACCAAGCTCGAGGGCTTTATTCAGCTCTTTCTCTGCCGCCACGTAGTTGTTACTTTGCAGGTATAAGCGTCCTAACTCAAAACGCGGTTGCGCAACATCAGGCTTTAACTGAATGGCGCTTTTGTATTCCACAATAGCAGCATCTACACGCTGTTTCTGTACATACGCCCGAGCATCTTCTAAGTGCGCTTCCATCGATTTTTCACCACAGCCTGTCAATATGAGGCTGCTGAGTAGCATGGCAGCTACTGATGCGCGCTTAACAAAGCGGTGTGAAGATTTTTTGTTCATTCTATTTCCTTTGCCCTGCATGTAATTATTTGTTGTCTATTCATCGAAGCTTACACCAATGCCTGTGCATTTTTTCATCATTATTGTGCAATTTCGTGGCAACCTGCCCATTATTCGAATATAATAACGTTTTTTGCAATACCGCAGGCATACTCCGGCACAAACTATTGCCGGTTCACGTTTGCCGCGCCCTCCTTACTTAATGCACCAGGACCCTTAATGACAACAACTGTCGACATGACATTTAAAGATCTCAAACTACCAGAACCTATCTTACAAGCCCTTGAAAAAGTTGGCTACGAGAAACCATCGCCTATTCAAGCAGAAAGTATTCCATTACTTCTTGAAGGTCATGATTTACTCGGTCAGGCCCAGACAGGAACAGGAAAAACCGCCGCGTTTGCCCTGCCTATGTTGGCAAATATTGATCCTGAGCAACGTAAGCCGCAATTACTGGTACTCGCACCGACTCGCGAATTAGCGATTCAGGTAGCCGAAGCGTTCCAAGTTTACGCAAGTTTTAGCCAAAAAATTAAAGTACTGCCGGTATACGGCGGTCAGTCTTATGACAACCAAATTCGCCAACTTAAACGTGGTGTTCAGGTTGTTGTAGGTACGCCGGGTCGTGTTATCGACCATATAAAGCGTAAAACATTAGATTTAAGCGAACTTAAATTTTTGGTTCTCGATGAAGCTGACGAAATGCTACGCATGGGCTTTATCGATGACGTAGAGCTTATTTTAAGCCATGCACCAGAAGAGCGACAAACTGCGTTGTTCTCGGCAACCATGCCAGGGCCTATTAAAAAGATTACTCAGCGTTATCTTAAAGACCCCAAGCAAGTTAAAATCGCATCGAACGTAAGTACCGCAAGTACGATTCGCCAGCGTTTTTGCCAAGTTGCTCCACACCATAAGCTTGAAGCGTTAACCCGTATTCTGGAAGTGGAACCTTTTGATGGCATGATTATTTTTGTGCGCACAAAAACCGCTACCGTAGAGCTTGCAGATAAACTATCTGCGCGTGGATACGATGTTGAACCGCTTAATGGTGACATTCCACAGAACGCCCGTGAGCGTACTGTTGATAAATTGAAGCAAGGCAATATTGACATTTTGGTCGCCACAGACGTAGTTGCACGTGGCCTCGATGTTGAGCGTGTAAGTCACGTGGTTAACTTTGACGTTCCTTACGATAGTGAATCGTATGTTCACCGTATTGGTCGTACAGGCCGTGCTGGACGCCAAGGCGATGCTATTTTGTTTATTTCGCATCGTGAAAAGCGCATGCTGTTCTCTATAGAGAAAACTACCAAGCAGCCGATTGAAGCTATGCCCATTCCTTCAATTAGCGAAATCAATGAAACTCGCCTTAGCCGCTTTAAACAATCTGTGGTTGAAGCTGCTCAAGACGATAGTATTGAATCGCTTATTCCTATTGTTGAAATGATAAAGGAAGAAGCGGAAGCGTCTCCTGAAGTTATCATGGCTGCGCTACTTAAAATTGCCCAAGGTGACGAACCGCTTATCTTGAAAGAAAGCGACCGCCCTGATCTTCACAGCAAGCCACCTCGTGAACAACGAGAGCGCCGTGACGGAAGAGAAAGCCGAGATCGTAAAGGCAAGTCCACTCGTACTAGCCGCAAACCAGAAGAAGGTATGCAGCGTTATAGAATTGATGTAGGCCATGTACATGGTGCTAAGCCAGGTAATATCGTGGGCGCTATCGCCAACGAAGGTAACATCAATTCGAAACACATTGGCGCTATCGAGATATACGATAACTTCAGTACGGTTGACTTACCTGCTGGTATGCCAAAAGAGACGCAAGATAAGCTTACGGGCACCCGTGTTGCGGGCCAACGTTTGTCTATTCGTGCTTGGTCAGACACGCCACCTAAGCGTGAAAGCCGCGGCGGACGTAGTGCTGAGAAAGGTAGCCGTGACAATCGCGGAACCCGAGACAAGAAACGTAAGAACTAAATAGCACACAAACCAGCCTGCATATAACGTAAGAGAATATAAAGGCTGATTTCGTTGTTTCTAATAAAAAAGAATTAGCGCAAAATAGCGTTAGTTCTTTTTTTTTGCGTACCTGTTCATTATGGATTATTTCCCTCTGTTTTTAGATGCTCGTTCTATGCGCTGCTTAATTGTAGGCGCTGGCGAAGTAGCGGCCAGAAAGCTTGAGCTCATCATGAAAACACCCGCCACTATCACTGTGGTTGCTCCGTGGGTTTGCAGCACGGTAAAGCAACTTGCCGATGCGCCTAACGTAACCCTTATCGAACGGGAATTTAGCGACGCAGATCTTAATGACAAAGACATGGTGTTTGTGGCAACGGATAAGGGAGATGTTAATCAATACGTTCATGACCTTGCCCGCCAACAAAAAGTATTAGTTAATGTGGTGGACAACACGCCACTTTGCCAATTTATTACCCCCTCTATTGTTGATCGCTCGCCTATCGTTATTGCCATGAGTAGTGGAGGAGTCGCCCCTGTACTACTGCGTTACTTACGTCAGAAATTAGAAACTGTCATACCCGCAAACTTAAGTAAGCTGGGCGCTTTTTCTGAAAAATTCAGGGACAAAGTTAAAAGCGCACTTTCAAGCGTGACGGCAAGACGCTACTTTTGGGAAGATGTATTAGACGGTGATATCGCAGAAATGGTCGAAAAAGGCCAAGATGAAAAAGCCGATAATGCCTTTCTAAAAGCCCTGGAGGCTGCGGCGGGGAATCAGCAGTTAGAAGGCCAAGTTTATCTCGTGGGTGCAGGCCCTGGCGACCCCGATTTACTGACCTTTCGCGCCTTACGTTTGATGCAGAAAGCCGATGTTGTGGTATACGACCGCTTAGTGTCACCGCAAATTTTAGAATTGGTGCGCAGAGATGCTGAAAAGATTTATGTAGGTAAAGCAAAAAGCAATCACACGCTACCACAGCAGGATATTAATCAGTTGATGGTTGATGAAGCGAAAAAAGGCAATAGAGTGGTCAGGCTGAAAGGCGGCGACCCCTTTATCTTTGGCCGTGGTGGAGAAGAGATACAAACCCTTATTGAACATGGTATCGACTTTCAGGTTGTGCCAGGCATTACTGCAGCAAGTGGGGCATCTAGTTACGCTGGCATTCCGCTAACGCATAGAGATCACGCCCAGTCTGTGGTATTTGCTACGGGCCACCTCAAAGACGGAAGCATAGACTTAAACTGGCCTTCTTTGGCCCAAGCCAATCAAACCATAGTGTTTTACATGGGCTTAACTGGCTTACCCATTATTTGCCAGAAGTTAATTGAAAACGGACTCGATGAAGATACGCCTATCGCCTTGGTGCAGTCCGCTACCACAGAAAATCAAACAGTGGTAACAGGCACGCTTAACACTATTGCTTCTTTGCCTGAAACCGCAAACCTCAAACCGCCCACGCTTATTATTGTGGGTACGGTGGTGAATTTGCACAAAGAGTTGGATTGGTTTACCCAAGCATAAACTTGCACTTTCAACGGCCATGCGCATACTGATACTAACCTTTAATCTTCTGTAGGCGCTATGGCCGATACGTATTTAACCCCCTTACGCTATACTTGTATGCTTTGCTTCTTACTGCTGCAAGGTGTGGCTCCCTCGGCTTTAGCGGAGCAATTGAATTTTCAAAAAACACAAAAAGGTGATGCCACCGATTATTATTATCGCTGGCTAGATGCTGACAACGAAGTACAAGAAATTCGCTTTCGCCTACCCCATACCGCCTTTAAAGCCGCGCCAACGCTACAGCCTAACTATAAACCTTCTTTAGCACAGCGCTTCGTTACTGTAGCCTTAATGAAGAAAGCCAAAACCTACGACCCTAAAGACGCCCGTATCGCGATAAAAAATGATAATCAGCGCATTCACATTGAAGTTCGATCGCAAAGTGAAACACGCGCGGATGTTATTTTAGAAGAACTGCAAGCAGAGCAAGTACGAGCTTTTAACGCGTATCTTGAACAAAACTACTACGTACGTTTTACCACCATATTCAACCAAGGCGCCGTGAAACCCGACCACTTACGCTATGTTGAAGAAACCACTAAAGCCCTTGTCCCTGTTTCTCAATCATTTTATGAAAAAATTAGACAAGATGCTGATGCGCGAGACTATTTCGATTTACTGCTTGGGTGGATACAAAGCATTCCATACGACACCTTAGAAGATCGTGTGGCCAGCAATGGTTCGGGTTTTGCGCCTCCGGTTGGACTACTTAACCAGAATCTGGGAGATTGTGACAGTAAAGCGGTATTAACCAGTGCGTTGGTACGGGCGTTTTTACCTACCACCGACATGGCAATGGTATTCTTGCCAAACCATGCATTGCTCGCCGTTGCACTTACCCCCTTAATCGACGATAGCACCATACAAATAGATGGACGCGACTTTGTGCTGTATGACCCCACGGGGCCAGCACTGCTTCCTTTTGGGCAGGTATCAGAGTCAACCCAACGATACCTGCAAACCGGTCGCTATCAAATAGAAGTGATTGATTAAGTAAGTGAAAAACCTGCCGCACACCCTTAAACGTGGATAAAATACCGCGTTTTGTGTGCTTAGCAGGTTGGTATTGAGGGGCTTATAGATTTTCTTCCGCAAAGCTGGCTAAGCGGCTTCTGACCACACCATCAAGATTAATCGTGGCACTTCCTGAGAAGTACTTAAACTTCTCAACTAAGTAGGTTAAACCAGAGGTGACTGCCGAAAGGTAATTGCTGTCTATTTGCGCCAAATTCCCTCCCACAATAATTTTCGTCCCCTCGCCACAGCGCGTGATAATCGTCTTAAGCTGAGAGGCAGTTAGGTTTTGCGACTCATCAAGAATAACAATGGAGTTTTGTATACTTCGGCCGCGCATGAAGTTAACCGATTTATACTGAATATTGGCTTTCTCCATGATGTAATTCATCGAACCTTTCGTGTTCTCATCGTGCTTATGCAGCACTTCTAAAGAATCCGTAATGGCTGCCAACCACGGCAACATTTTTTCTTCCTCGGTACCGGGTAAAAAGCCAATGGATTCAGCAATTTCTGGCGTACTTCGCGTCACGATGATTTTGTCGTACATGTTACGCTCTACCACCATTTCCAAAGCAGCGGCAAGGGCGAGAAGAGTTTTACCGCTGCCTGCCGGCCCTGTCAGCACCACTAAATCGATATGGGGGTCGAGTAGCGCGTGAAGCGCCATAGCCTGGCCTATATTTTTGGGCGTAATGCCCCAGGCATGGCGACTCATTAATCGCTCATAGCCTAAATCGAGTATTTCAAGGGAGTCCTGATTAACAGCCTCCACTAACCCGGCAAAATGTTTGCTGTCGTCCAGTAAGAACTCGTTGACGTAGGCTTCTGGCAACATAGATTTTGGTACCGTGTGAATGGTGTCACGCCCTTCTGTTCGGCTATCTACACTTTTAACCGCATCCCAAAAATTGCCTTCGAACTGATGAAAGCCTCGGGACAGATATTTGATATCAGTAATTAATTGGTCGGTTCGGTAGTCCTCAACGTGAGCTAAGCCTGCGCCTTTTGCTTTCAAGCGCATATTTAAGTCTTTCGTTACCAACACCACCTGCTGAGGCGCGAATGTCTTTTGCAGATGTAACGCCACATTGATAATGCGGTTGTCATTTTCATTGCTAGTAAAAACCTGCTGGGTTTCCGCCATATTCAGATCAGTGAAAATGGAGAGGCTTCCCGAGGGCGCGGTAGAACCCGCTCCCATGCCTTCCATCGTGACTCCCGCTAACATTTCTTCCGGTGTGGCATCATGTAGCAAATCTTCCATTGCGCGAATTGATACCCTGGCATCACGAGCCACGTCTTTTTTACTGTCTTTTATATAATCGAGCTCTTCTAACACTGTCATGGGAATGACCACATCGTGTTCTTTAAAAGAGAGAAAGGCGTGAGGTTCGTGCAGCAGAATGTTGGTATCGAGGACGTATATTTTTGTATCGCTAGAATTTCTTTTGGGCATCCTTCACTCCGGTAAATAAAGCCAGGCTCACTGCAACTGCGCAGTTTGCAAGGTAACAGTTCCGCGTAAAGGAGAAGTTGTCGCTCGAACAGGACTTCACCCCCTTATCGCGTCGACTGAGAAGCAAGCTGTGTTACCTTGCCTCCAACGTTCGCTTTTTCAATTTCACGAACGTCTAATTCCACCATAATCCAGATTTTTAAATTTGGCACTGTTTTTCTACTTTTATTTTTGACGGCAAAAAGCATCGGATGCATTCACGCTTCTCTCAATCGTCGACAAATGAGCTAGTATTAATGACTTATTATGTCGCAATGCGTACAATACCGCCCCCGTAAAAAAGGTTGGTGATATATGAGTTCAGAAAGCCCGTTTTCTATTGGTCAGCGTTGGTTAAGTAATACAGAAACCGAGCTGGGTCTTGGTGCGGTTATTGGTGTCGATTTTCGTTCAGTTGAAATTCTCTTCCCTGCCACAGGCGAAGCGCGAATGTACACCAAACAAGAAGCGCCGTTAACGCGGTTAATTTTTGATATTGGTGAAACGGTTAAAAGTCAGGACGGGTGGGAAATGACCATCTCTGACATCGAAGAAAGCCAAGGCGTGTGCATTTATTCTGGTATCAGGGAAGACAATAAAGCCCAAGTACGCCTCTCTGAAACCATGCTGGATCACCACATTCGCTTAAACCAACCTGAGCGACGATTATTTAGCGAGCAACTCGACAATCCCAAATGGTTCGATTTACGCCTTAGTGCACTTAATCATCAATACGAATACTTACGTTCAAGTACTATAGGGCTTGCAGGAGCGCGTATATCCCTAATCCCTCATCAGCTACATATCGCGTCTGAAGTGGGCTCTCGCCACGCCCCAAGAGTATTACTTGCTGATGAAGTTGGACTGGGTAAAACCATTGAAGCCGCCTTAATCATTCACCAACAATTGCGCACTGGCCGTGCCCAGCGGGTGCTTATTTTGGTGCCTGACTCACTCGTGCATCAGTGGTTAGTTGAGATGTTACGACGGGTGAATTTACCTTTTGCTATTTTCGATGAAAGTCGATGTGAAGCACTGGATGACGATGATGCCAATCCGTTTGAAAACGACCAGCTGGTACTTAGCAGTATCGATTTCATTAGCCAAAACCCTAAACGCCAAACGCAGATTCAAGCGGCCTCATGGGATTTAATGGTCGTTGATGAAGCCCATCACCTTGCATGGTCACAAGACACGCCTTCACAAGAATATTTATGTGTAGAGGCTTTGGCAAACGCAACGCCAGGGGTGCTTCTGCTCACCGCGACCCCTGACCAATTAGGCCATGAAAGTCATTTTGCTCGCTTACGGTTGCTTGATCCTGCCCGTTTTCATAGTTACGAGGCGTTTTTAACCGAAGAATCACGTTATAGCCAGTTGGCGGACGCCGTCGCCCCCTTGCTATCTGATGCCCAGCCCAATCCAAAGCAACGCGCTAAACTGAATGACTTCGCCCCTGACATAATGGCTCACGCCGGCGATTTGAATGATGTAAAAGCTCGCAATAACCTTGTTCATCAACTTATTGATTGTCACGGCACCGGGCGAATGTTGTTTAGAAACCGCCGTGCAAATATTGAAGGCTTTCCTGAGCGTGCATTATCTGCATATCCGCTTGCCTTACCCGCGGCCTACGATGCCGCCTTAAACGAAGGCAACCTCACTTACGCGCTTTATCCCGAACGCATGCCTACTGTGGTCAATACTTGGACGCAGGTAGACCCCAGAGTTGAGTGGTTACTCGACTTTATGAACTCGGTTAAGCCAGAAAAAATATTGCTCATTTGTGCCAGTGCACGCACAGCACAAGAGCTTGGCGAAGTGATAAGAACACAAACAGGCATTCGCCATAGTGTGTTTCATGAAGGTATGAGCATCGTTGAGCGAGATAAAGCCGCTCACTATTTTGCCGATGATGAAGATGGTGCTCAAATTCTGCTATGTAGTGAAATTGGTAGTGAAGGGCGCAATTTCCATTTTGCCCATCACTTGGTCTTGTTCGATTTACCCATTACGCCAGATTTACTTGAACAGCGCATTGGCCGTTTAGACCGCATAGGACAAATGCATACGGTACAAATCCACGTACCCTACTTAGCACAAAGTGCACAGAATGTGTTGGTAGATTGGTATCACCAGGGCTTGAATGCATTTGAAAAGACCTGCCCCACAGGTGCTGGGGTTTTTGACGACGTCAAACCCTTACTTATTGGGGCTTGCCTTAAGCCGCCAGACGACCGTGCAAGAGAAGAACTCATTAATTTAAGCCATACCCTAAATAGTCAGCTCGTCAGCCAACTAGAAGCAGGACGGGATCGCCTTTTAGAACTCAACGCGTCGGGTGAAGGTCGGGTAGAGAAACTATTAGAAGACATTATCGACCTTGATACTTCCCAGGACTTGTCACGATTTATGGGTCGCGTCTTCGACGCTATTGGCGTGCAACAAGAAGAAAAAGATAACGACTGTTTTATTCTCATGCCCACTGAACATATGGTGAGCCAAATTCCTGGGCTTGATCCAGAAGGCATGACCGTAACTTATAAGCGTCGTGTGGCCACGGTATTAGAAAATGTGCACTTCTTAAGCTGGGATCACCCATTAGTGCATACCGCCATTGATGTCATTCTTACTGATGTTCATGGCAAAAGCAGCATGGGCTTTATGGCAGATCCCACATTGCCCAAAGGGGCATATTGGGTAGAGGCGTTATTCGTACTTGATGCAAGCGCACCAAAATCTCTACAGCTAGGCCGCTTCTTACCTCAAACACCGGTGCGGATTTGTTTAGATGCGCAAGGTAACGCCGTCGATCTTGATGTGCAAATTAGTCGCAAAGTGGGCCGTAAAATTTCCTCACAGCTCATTAAGGCTTTACAACAACCCCTTACGCTTGCTATTGAAACCGCAAGAAAACTGGCGCATCAACAAGCCAACACACTATTGCACGATGCCCTGCAAAACATGCATGAAACATTAAATGGGGAAATTCAGCGTCTTAAAGACTTACAAAAACGTAACCCTGCGGTAAGAGACAGTGAAATTGCATTTATAGAAACGCAAATGCAAACGTTAAACAAGGTTATTCAGTCTGCTGATGTACAATTGGATGCATTACGTATTGTGGTAAATAATCCCTAATGGCGAACCCCTCTTTCGTGTACCGGCCTCCAATGTCACCGTATTTACGTATAGTGTATTACGATGACCACATCTTAGTGGCCGATAAACCCAGCGGGTTACTCAGTGTGCCTGGAAAGGCTGACGAGCATAAAGATGCCCTAATCGGCCGAGTAAACCATGTGTTTCCAACTGCGACTGTCGTGCATCGCTTGGATATGGCCACTTCTGGCATCATGGTGATGGCCTTGAATAAGGCCAGTCATAGGCATATATCGAAGCAGTTCGAGCTTCGTCAAACTCGAAAGCGCTATTTCGCTCGAGTGTTTGGCAACGTTGAACAAGCAGAGGGCGAGATAAGGCTACCGCTTATTTGCGATTGGCCTAACCGACCAAAGCAAATGGTGGATCATGAAAGGGGCAAACCTGCTCACACTCGATACCAAACCATACAACGAGAGGGTGACGAAACACTGGTAGCGCTATATCCGGTGACAGGTCGCTCCCACCAGCTTAGGGTGCACATGTTAGCCCTTGGCCACCCCATATTAGGTGATAGGCTATATGCCCATGAGAAGGCGCTAGCCATGGCGCCTAGGTTGCAACTCCATGCTGAATCGCTCTGTTTTGCACATCCGGTAACCCTAGAAGCAATGACATTTAATAGCCCTATTCCTTTTAGTGACTATGTGCCTAGGCCCCTTGTTTGATGAGATCAGGCCCTAGCGCATAGCGCTGCGAATGCGTTGCGCTCAAGGAGGGTTAACCCTTTTATACGCTGTATACTAGAATTTTATTGAAGAAGTCATCGCGCTTGCCGATATAAATATGAAGAAAATATACAGGTATAACATGGTCCGTTCTTTTCGTTTCATTTTGGCTTTTTTAATTGCTAGTGCATTTTGCAAAATGAGCTGGGCAAGCTTTTACAGCGACATTTCAAACGCCTTTTTACCCAACGAACTGTCTCAATTGATGGTGGGCGATACGGCGGTACCTATCTTTGACATTCCCGCTTCTACACCGCTTTCTCGCGGGGTGGTGTATATACTGGCCGACCAGTCTTCTAACGAGCTGAATCTTACGCAATCAAAAGCGTTAGCTGAATCGTTAAGTGAAAAAGGTTGGCATTGTATTGTAAGCCCTATTCCTTTAATTTTAGGCAACCCCGTTTGGACTGAAAATACAAGTGAAGATGCAAAGGGCGAGAATAGCGGCGCCCATCCAAGAATAGACAGCCGTTCAACCCAACTCGATT